>Ga0073936_10001015_pt1 | contig 43750 bp, 41 predicted proteins | sample AliMusrvi5mmetaG_FD_87041 | JGI IMG/M metagenome (GOLD analysis project Ga0073936, IMG submission 87041) | Freshwater lake bacterial and archeal communities from Alinen Mustajarvi, Finland, to study Microbial Dark Matter (Phase II) - Alinen... | ecosystem: Environmental > Aquatic > Freshwater >...
CTCTCCTCTTGAGTACGGTTAAACAAATTGGGAAGCCGCACACACGGCAAGCCCTGCTAATAATGTACCCTGAGGAGAGGCGTTTTTCCTCTCAAAAGGGCTTAGAGGAGATTCAACTAATTAAGAAATTAAGAAATGAAGGCCCGGTGATATGGCTTTGTGCAGGAAAGAGAATGTTGTGGCATTTTTATGCGGCGGAAATACCACCGCATAAAAATGCCACAACGGTTTTCCGGGGAATCTGGAGAAATGAGTGTAACGCCAGATATCCATGCTTCTTAAATGTCCGGGGAATACCGTTTTGCGATTTTTATGACTGGTGTACCCGCCAGACATAAAAATCGCAAAACATTGTGGTTATCTTTTCGCGCTCTTTGGCTTCGCATAATAACTTCTGGATTTCTTCATTTCTTAATTAGTGGTGAACTCTTTCCTTCTTTGTGTCTCCATGGTACAGTGCGACCTTTGAATTTGAGTGGGAGAATAGAGCATGCATCAATATAGAACACACAACTGTGGTCAGCTGAAGCTTGACCATGTGGCACAAACGGTTCGGCTTTCGGGCTGGGTATTCCGCAAGCGGGATCATGGTCAGTTGCTGTTTATCGATTTGCGGGATCATTATGGTCAAACGCAGATTGTGATCACCCCCGAGCGCTCGTTTTTCGAGGAATGCCAGAAGGTCCGGCCTGAGAGTGTCATCACGGTGACCGGGACGGTGGTGGCTCGAAGTCAGGATACGATCAACGAATCCCTGCCGACTGGAAAAATTGAAATCATTGCCGAGTCGGTTGTCTTGGAAAGTCTGGCCGAACCCCTGCCATTTCAGATTACTATTGATGAGGATGGCCCCGAGGAGACCCGGTTGAAATATCGCTTTCTGGATCTCCGGCGCGACCGTCTGCACAAGAACATCCTGCTCCGTTCCCAGATCATTGCCAGTCTGCGCCGCCGGATGATCGGGCATGGTTTCACAGAGTTCCAGACGCCGATCCTGACCAGCAGTTCACCGGAAGGGGCGCGTGATTATCTGGTGCCCAGCCGGGTTCATCCGGGCAAGTTCTATGCGCTGCCCCAGGCCCCGCAGCAGTTCAAGCAACTTCTGATGGTGGCTGGTTTTGACCGCTACTTCCAGATTGCGCCCTGCTTCCGGGATGAGGACGCGCGGGCGGACCGCTCGCCGGGTGAGTTCTACCAGCTTGATATGGAAATGTCGTTTGTCACCCAGGATGATGTCTTTGCCGTGGTTGAGGATGTGATTCATGGTGTGTTCACTGAGTTCTCGAAAGTGACGAATGACAAGCCGCCTTTCGAACGCATTCCTTATGCGACCTCCATGGTGAAGTACGGAACCGATAAGCCCGACTTGCGCATCCCCATCGAGATGCAGGATGTGTCGGATATATTCCGCGCCTCCAAATTCAATGCGTTTCGCTCTGTAGTGGAGAAGGGGGGCGTGGTCCGGGCCATTCCGGTCAAGGGCATCGCCGACAAACCCCGCAGTTTCTTCGATAAGTTGGTGGAGTATGCCCAATCATTGGGGTCAAAAGGCCTGGCCTATCTGGTTTGGGAGGGCGGCGTGGTGAAGGGTCCGATCCTGAAGTTTTTATCGGAGGAGGAGCTAAAGACGTTGGCTGCACGCGCGAATATGGTCGACGGGGATGTGATGTTCTTTGTCAGCGACCAGGCCAAATCCGCCAACCGGATTTGCGGCGATCTCCGGACGAAACTGGGGCGGGATTTGGACCTCATCCCCAAAGGGATCAACCGCTTCTGTTGGATTGTGGATTTCCCGATGTTTGAGTTTGACGAGGAAACCCGCAGCATCACCTTCTCCCATAACCCGTTCTCCATGCCTCAGGGCGGCATGAGCGCCCTTTGTGATAAGGATCCGCTGGACATCCTGGCTTTTCAGTATGACATCGTCTGTAACGGCGTGGAACTCTCCAGCGGGGCGATCCGTAATCATAGCCCTGAAATCATGTACAAGGCTTTTTCCATTGCCGGCTATCCGCCGGAAGAGGTGGATCGCCGGTTTGGCGGCATGATCAACGCCTTTAAGCTGGGTGCGCCTCCCCACGGCGGGATTGCGCCAGGGGTGGACCGCATGGTGATGTTGCTGGCAGGCGAAAGCAACATTCGCGAAGTGATTGCTTTCCCGATGAACCAGAAGGCTCAGGATTTGATGATGAATGCGCCCAACACGGTGATGGATAAGCAGTTAAGGGAGCTTCACCTCAAGTTGGATTTGCCGAAGGAAAAAAATCCAGAATCCAGAATTCAGAATCCAGGATGAAATATACAGTTTTTGAATGTCAAAGAAGCCCATACCCAAGAGCGAAGCATGGGTGGCAGCCGACGTCCCCGGCGGCTGTTGGCTGGTCAGGGACCATTAACTGGCAAATGCGTTCGCCGGGGACGGCGAACGCCACCTTGAACGGAGCCGACCTCAGCGGGTATTCAATTATTCTGGATTCTGGATTCTGAATACTGGATTCTACTTACCATGATACGAACGGGCATAGGTTTCGATATCCATCGGTTTGCCAAGGAGCGCCGCTTGATTCTTGGCGGTGTGGAAATCCCCCATTCCGAAGGGCTGGAGGGACATTCCGATGCGGATGTGCTGTGTCACGCCTTGGCAGATGCCCTGCTGGGGGCCGTCGCCGATGGCGATATCGGGCAGCATTTCCCGAATACGGATCCCAAATGGAAAAATGCCGACAGTGTGGAACTGCTTCGCCATGTGGTGGGTCGTGTGGTTGCAAAAGGGTTTCATGTGGTTAACGTGGATTGCGTTATCACCGCCGAAAAACCGAAAGTGATGCCTCACGCACAGCGGATGCGGGAGCGCCTTGCTCCGGTTCTAGGCGTGGATCTCGATGGGGTTTCCATCAAGGCTACCACCATGGAAGGGCTTGGCGCCATTGGTCGTGCTGAAGGGATAGCCGTGATGGCGGTGGCGACGGTGGAGAGTAAATGAAAATTCATAACACCTTAACCCAGGATCTTGAGGAAGTGGTCCCTCTCGAGGGCGGCAGGATCCGTCTTTATACCTGTGGCCCAACAGTTTACAATTATGCCCACATCGGCAACTTCCGGGCCTATATCTTCGAAGATCTTCTCCGACGTTGTATCAAGTATTTCGGTTACGAGGTCGTCCAGGTCATGAATCTGACGGATGTGGATGACAAGACCATCGCGGGTGCCATCAAGGCCGGTGTGTCGCTTGACTCCTTCACCAAAACCTTTAAGACGGCCTTTTTTGATGACTTGAAGGCGCTGAACATTGAGCCTGCGGAACACTATCCCGCCGCCACGGATCATGTTCCTGAAATGATCGCCATGATTCAAGTCCTGCTCGATAAGAAACACGCCTATCAGTCCGAGGACGGTTCCATCTATTTCAGTGTATCCAGCTTCCCGGGGTATGGAAAATTGGCGCATCTGGATATGGCTGGATTGCGGCCCGGCGCCCGTGTTCAACAGGATGAGTATGAGAAGGAGAATGTGGCCGATTTCGCCCTTTGGAAAGCCTGGGATGAAAAGGATGGCGACGTGGTCTGGGAGGCGCCCTGGGGTCGGGGCCGACCGGGATGGCATATTGAATGTTCCGCGATGGCTACCCGGTATCTGGGGGAGAGCTTTGACATGCATACTGGCGGGGTGGATAATATCTTCCCCCATCATGAGGATGAGATTGCCCAGAGTGAGGCCGCCAGCGGCAAGCCCTATGTCCGTTATTGGTTGCATTGTGCCCACCTGGTGGTGGATGGCAGGAAGATGTCCAAGTCGCTGGGAAATTTCTATACCCTGCGGGACATCATTTCAAAAGGCTATACCGGGCGCGAAATCCGCTATGTCCTGATGGCGGGCCACTACCGTCAGTCGCTGAACTTTTCGTTTGATGCCTTGACGGCGGCGCGTAGTGCGCTCCAGCGTTTGGATGAGTTTCAAAATCGATTGAAAACGGTGGCTGCCGACGTCCTCGGCGGCAGCGATTTGCCGGATTGGGCTGTAATCTTCAAGGCCAAGTTTGATGCCGGCCTTGCCGCTGATCTGAATGTCTCGGAATCCCTGGGGGCGTTATTTGATCTGGTGCATGCGGGCAACCGCGCCATCGACGCTAAAACCCTGACTCATACGCAGGCGGCCGCTGTTCTTGAGATGTTGACGAAATTAGACCGGGTTCTGGGCTTTCTGGCGAAACCTGCCGAGGCGGTCCCCGGGGAAGCCCTTCATTTGTTGGAACTTCGGCAACAGGCCCGGCAGTCGAAAAACTGGCCCGAGGCAGATCGCGTGCGTAATGAATTGGCGACCTTGGGTTGGATCATTCAGGATACCCCGCAAGGGCCGAAATTGAAGAGAAAATGACAAAAATCGGAAAATTCATCACTTTCGAAGGGCCGGAAGGGGGGGGGAAATCAACCCATATCAAGCGTCTGGCAGAACGGTTAAAGGGACTCGGACATGAGGTGTTGCTCACCCGTGAGCCGGGAGGAACCCCCACCGGGGAGGCGATCCGGGGGATATTGCAACATGAGCAATCCGGGGAGGGCGTATGTCCGGAGGCTGAGCTTTTACTCTTCGAGGCGTCCAGAGCCCAGTTAGTGCAGACGGTCATTTTGCCTGCCTTGAAAAAGGGGACGTGGGTGTTATGCGATCGGTTTATTGATTCCACCACGGCATATCAAGGGTACGGCCGGGGATTTGATCTGGAAACCATTCTTTTCCTCAATCAATACGCCATGGGCTCTTGTGTTCCCGACCTGACGATTGTCATGGATGTGGATGTGAAAACCGGGCGCGACCGGTTGTTGCAGCGTAACCGGGCGATGAATACCACCAGTGACCGGATCGAGCGCGAAGAGGGTGGCTTCCATGAACGGGTGTATTTCGGTTTTCATGAACTGGCGAAACGCTGGCCGGAACGCATCAAAGTGGTGAATGCCATGAGGGAACCGGAAGAAGTAGCAGCGGACATATGGATATTGGTAAATGGTTCTTTAGATTCCTCTTTATTCTATGCCCATTGAAACTCCATTATCAACGGCTCTGGCCTCCTTTGATGCAGCGGTGCGCGTGGGACGTGTGGGCCAGGCCTATCTCGTGGTGGGGAATCTTCGTGAGGAGGCCATCCCGTTTGCCGAAGCGGCCTTGCAGCAATTGTTCTGCCTGGAAATGGTGAAGCCTTGTGGCGCCTGTGTGGCGTGCCAGCAAATCCGGGACCATAAACATGTTGATGTGGTGTGGATCGAGCCTGAAAAGAAATCCCGCGTGGTCGGGGTGGACCGCATTCGTGATTTGCAACGGGTGATTTATCAGACCTCATACAGCGGAGGCTGGAAAGCTGTCGTTTTTGTCGGGGCCGACCGGATTGGGGATGAGGCCGCGAATTCCTTTTTAAAAACGTTGGAGGAGCCGCCCGCCCGGAGTGTGTTCTTTCTTCTGACGGATACCCCGCAAGCGATCCTGCCGACCATTATGTCGCGTTGCCAGCGGTTGTTGTTGTCTTCAGAATCCGAGGTATTGCCGGATCCCTGGCGCGGGGCCTTGCAGGAGATCCTGACGACTCCCATCGGTTCCGGGCTGATCGGGCGATTGGCCCGGTTTGGTAAACTTGATAAACTGCTTTCCGATATCCGGAAAATGGTCGAAAAAGAGGAGCGAACCCGGTACCGGGAGGAGCAGGATGCCTTGCGTAACCCGGATGACAAGGTGAAGGCGACCAAAGCCAAGGATGTGGTGTTGGAGGCCCGGATCGAAGCGCGATTCCGCGGGTTGCGTGCCATGGTTTTGCGTACGATGCTGTTTTGGTATCGGGACATTCTGGTTTCTGTGGCGATGGGCGGGACCGGCCATCCCCCGTTGCGGCATCCGGATCAGGCGGAGATCATTGCGGGGATTGCGCAAGGACTATCCCAGGCGGAGGCCATGATCAATATTCGTGTGGTTGAGGCGATGCAACGTCAGTTTGACCGTAACCTTCCTAATGGCATTGTGCTGATGGGCGCCGTTAATGAGTTGACGGCGTGAATAAGTAATAGGGAATTACCTGATGTACCGTTCTCTGATAATCCGTCTTGAAGATGATTCGCTGGTCAATACGGTTTGTCCGGCGGAGTGGGTGATTCATGAAGGTGACCTTCTTATTATTGATTGTAATCACATCCCCGAGTCGGGCCGTGTGATCCAGTGGGCGGAGCATGAGGGGGATATGCCGGCCAAAGGGCATGGGCCTTTTGTGTTACGGAAGGCGACGCTTCAGGATCAGGCAAAAGCTTCCGAAAACCTGGTGGTCGGGCGTATGGCATTGAAAACTGTACACAAACGGGTCGAGGAGTATAAACTCGCCCTTCATGTAGTTCAGGTGAGGTACAGTTTTGACCGCTCCGTGTTGCATGTTTCTTTTACGTCAGAGGATCGGGTTGAGTATTCCGAGTGTGTAAAGTCCCTGGCCGGAGAATTGCGCGTGCGGGTTGAAATGCGGGCCATTGGGGTTCGGGATGCCGCCAAGCTGGCGGGGGGCATGGGGATCTGCGGGCGGGCGATCTGCTGCAAAACCTGGATGAAGGATTTCAACGTGGTTACCGTTAAAATGGCCAAGGCTCAACGTCTGGCCCTTAATCCCGGTGCCATCAGTGGATCCTGTGGCCGGTTGAAGTGTTGTCTTAAACATGAGTTTGAGGTCTATAAGCACGCGGGGGATCAATTCCCGAAAGATGGCGCGCGAGTGGCCTGCGGGGAGGGCTGTGGTTGTATTTTGGACAAGGATATTTTGAGGGAGCGGGTCAAGATTCGAATGGATGACGGGCGTGTTTTGGATTGCGCTGTTTCCGAGGTGTCATCTCTGAATGAAGCGGAATCTAATAAAGGCTCACATAGGAGATCCTGAAATGAAAATCTTAGTAATAAATGGTCCTAATCTCGGCTTGTTGGGGACTCGGGAGCCGGGAGTTTATGGAGCCATGACGCTTGCGGAAATGATGGGACAGGTGGTAACCCATGGACGCGAAATGGGGGTTGAGGTGGAATGGTTCCAGAGCGATCTGGAGGGGGAACTGGTCTCCCGAATTGGCGCCAGTCGCGAAAAAGTTGATGGGATCGTGATTAATCCAGCCGCCTATACTCATACCAGTGTGGCACTCCGCGATGCGATTCAAGCCGTATCAATCCCTTGTGTGGAGGTTCATTTGTCGAATATTCATGCGCGGGAATCGTTCCGGCATACCAGCCTCACGGCCGCAGTCTGTGTCGGGCAGATCCTCGGGTTTGGGCCCATGAGTTATCTGCTGGGTCTGGATGCGCTGGTGAATTACCTGAACAAGAAAAAGGAATTGTCATGAAGCCGGTTCAGCTTGTCGTTGTCGGATCCATCGGGTTAGATACCATCGAAACGCCGCATGCGAAAAAAAACGAGATTCTGGGGGGCTCGGTAAGCTATGCCTGCGCCAGTGCTTCGTTTTTTGTTCCGACGGGCATGGTGGGGGTTGTCGGTACTGATTTTCCCGAACCGTGTGTCGATGTCTATCGTCACTTCGGGATCAATTTGGACGGGCTTCAAAAGTGCCATGGGAAAACGTTCCGCTGGTCGGGTATTTATGAGCAGGACATGAATAACCGCCGGACCCTGGCGACAGAACTCAATGTGCTTGAGACCTTTATGCCGGAATTGCCGGATGACTATACCCGTGCCCCGTTTCTGTTTTTGGCCAATATTGCCCCCCAGTTACAGTTGCATGTTTTGTCGCAGGTTAAATCGCCAAAATTTGTGGCTGCAGATACCATGGACCTTTGGATCAATATTGCGCCCAACCCGTTGCGCGACGTGATTGCCGCGGTGGATCTTCTGACGTTGAATGAGTCTGAAGCCCGCCTGCTGGCGGGAGAGAAAAACCTGGTCAGGGCGGCCAAGAAAATTCTGGAATGGGGACCAAAATATGTCATCATCAAAAAAGGTGAGCATGGCGCCATGTTATTCTCGGAAAACGACGTATTTGTGGTTCCTGCCTATCCTCTGGAGCAGGTGTTTGATCCAACGGGAGCCGGGGATACGTTTGCGGGAGGCTTGATGGGCGCCCTGAGTGAGTGGGGGCATGTGAATGAGGCTGCGCTTTGCAAGGCAATGGGGTATGGTAGCGTGGTTGCCTCTTTTGGGGTGGAAGACTTTAGTCTGGGGCGGTTACAGAAGTTATCCCGGACTGAGATCAATCACCGTTTTGCCGCATTTAAACGCCTGACACATTTTGATGCCGTAGAAGTGAGATAATGGAGCCATGAACGAAATCCACGAAGAAAAAATTCCGATATCGGTTATCCGGCGTTTGCCGAAATACTTAACCGTCGCGAAGCAATTGCGCTCGGAAGGTGTGGAATGGGTTTCCTCGGATGCCTTGGCGGAGGCGCTTGCGCTCACGTCCTCGACGGTGCGACAGGATATCTCGCATATTGATTTCCAGGGGATTTCAAAAAAAGGGTACTCCACATCCGGATTGGAGACGGTATTGACGCACACTTTGGGAGCGGACCAGGAAAGCGTGTGTATCGTAATCGGAGCCGGCAATCTTGGCCGTGCCCTGGCGACGCATGAGGAGTTTGCCCGGCAAGGTTTCAGAATTTGCGAGGTTTTTGACAATAATCCGGCGGTCATTGGGAAGAAGATCGGCAAGTTTGTGGTGCGAAATGTAGCCGATTTGCCTGAGTTTGTGGCGCGGCACAAGGTCGAAATCGGCATTGTCGCCGTTCCGCATGATGCGGCTCAGACTGTGGCGGATCGGCTTATTATTGCGGGTATCCGTGGCATATTGAATCTGACTACCGCGCATATCACGGTCCCTGCCGCCGTGGCATTGGCGGATGCAAGAATCATTGCCAGTTTGCGTGAATTGGCCTATGTCCTGAAGGTAAATGAGCGTAATGAGCGCGAGTAACCGAGAAGCATTGCTAGCCGAACGATTGGAAACCGCCAGACAGGTGGCGGGACAAATCGCCCATGACTTTAATAATTTGTTAACGCCATTGCTGGCTTATCCTGAGCTCATCCGGCACGAAGTCAAACCGAATGCCCTCGTGAACGATTATCTGGCGATCATCGAGAAAACGGCGGGGGAGATGCAGTCTCTGACCCAGAAATTACTGGTATTGGCACGGCGGGTGCGGGTGAGCAATGAGGTGTTCTGTGTCAATAAAGTGATTGACCCGGTGCTTCAGGAGTTGCAAGAGGGGCTCCCTCCCGGAATCGGCATTAAGTGTGATTTGGCAGATGACCTCAAGAATATTTTAGGAAGTCAGGCCCAGATCCATATCGCTTTGGTCAATATCTGCCAGAATGCCGTGGAGGCGATGGGGGCGTCAGGACTATTGACCATCAAAACTGAAAATGTGAAGCTGGATCTTCCGGTGGGCGGATATGATGCCGTCGAAAGTGGAGACTATGTCAAGATATCCCTGATGGATACCGGTGTGGGGATCGCTGGCGATGTGCGCGGAAAAATTTTTGACCCTTTTTTTACCACCAAACGTACCAATAAACAGCGGGGGTCCGGGTTGGGGTTGAGTATTGTTCAAGGCATCATCAAGGATTTTCGCGGATATATCGATTTTGATAGTGCCCCGGGGAGCGGAACGACCTTTTCCCTGTATATCCCCATTACCCATGTGGAAGTTAAGCCTGAACCGGTTGCGCCGGTGCCGAAGGTCGTGGAACCAGTCTTGAATGCCATGGTTAAGCCCTCCGGCTCCAATCCCGCTTCGCCCCCCCGCATATTAATCGCGGATGATGAACAGATGATCCGGAAGCTCTTTGGCATGATTGTTAAGTCTGAATTCCCCGAAGCATCGATTGATCAGGCCTCAGATGGCACGGAGGCCGTGGAAATGTTTTCGAAAGGGGGCCATGATCTGGTCATCATGGATTTACAGATGCCGGGGCAGGATGGGCGGGGCTCATTTTTTGAAATCCAGAAGATTTGTAAGACTAATCGATGGTCTTTTCCGCCGTTTATTTTCTGTACAGGTTTTACGCCCTCTGAATCCCTGGCAGGAATTATCAAGGACAGTTCCGTTCATTGTCTCCTCCGGAAGCCGATAAAAGCCGAGCTCCTTCTGGAATCTATCCGGATGCGGTTGCGGAGGTGATATGCGCATTGAGACGACAGTGAAAGGCATGCAGCAGCTTGCCTTGCGCGAGAAGCGGAGCGGCCGCAAGATAGGCCTGGTCCCCACCATGGGATTTCTTCATGCAGGGCATATGTCGTTGGTGGCGCTGGCACGAACCCGGGCCGATCTTGTAGTCCTCAGCATTTTTGTCAATCCGACTCAATTCCTCCCTGGCGAAGATTTGGCCAGCTATCCCCGTGATATTGAGAGGGATAAAGACTTGTGCATCGAAGCGGGTGTGGACCACCTTTTTTACCCGGATGATTCCGAGATGTATGCGGCAGATTATAGTGTGTTTGTGGAGGAAATGGCGCTGTCGAAAGTCCTTTGTGGCGCCAGTCGGCCGGGGCATTTCAGGGGCGTAACCTCTGTGGTTGCCAAATTGTTTAATATTGTGATGCCGGATATTGCCGTTTTTGGCCAGAAGGATGCCCAGCAGTGCCGGGTCATTCAGCGCATGGTGCGGGACTTGAATATGCCGGTTGAAATTGTTTTAGGACCCATTATTCGTGAGCCGGATGGGCTGGCGATGAGTTCTCGGAATAAATATCTTTCACGCAATGAGCGCCCGCGAGCCCTGTGTTTGCGGCGGTCCCTGGACGCGGCTGAGGCCATGGTAAAAGAGGGGGCGAGGTCCGTTGCGGATATCAAGGCGGGTGTTCTGGCCGTTATCGCGGCTGTACCTGAGGCGCGGATTGATTATGTGGAGTTTGTTGATAATGAAACGTTGGTCCCTGTTTCGAGGATTCAACGACCGGTACTGCTGGCGCTGGCGGTCCGGATTGGGGGCACGCGTTTGATCGATAATACGGTGCTGGCTTCTCCCTGACGGATATGGCGGGGATCAGGGTGCTGTTTGAGTGTTTGGACTTGTGGTTTCTTTGCCCATAGCCCCTTGATCAATGCGATTGGTCGATTGAGTTTTTGACACTTCGGTCGTGTCATTGGTCGAAATTTCATCCTCTTCGTTCCCAAAATCAGGGGCTTTGATGAATTTGGGTACCGCTAGGGCCGCCAAAATGAGAACGACGGCCAATATGATTAATACATCTGCAAACGATAAACCACTTCGGCTATTCATAAGTTTCTCCGTTTTGGCCAGAATGGGATTGTTTCCCCCATGGCGTAAATCTAGTCGACGGGGTTCTTGCCGTCAACCCTGTTGGAGTCTCTTTTCTGAAACGAGCATCGGTTAGCCGAAAGTCCCTGATTCCTGAAAATCACGCAAAAATCCGTTTCTTCATCAGGAGTAGGGATAAATGGGGTAATTTCAGAGTAACGCCGATCGGCGCCCCAGACTTGCCGCATTACCAGAAAATAGTCCTGATGATCAGTGCAAAGGTGAATTTGCCCGAGAGGGACGAGGGCTTTTGAGATGGCATCAACAAAGGGGGGGGCGACCAGGCGGCGGATGTGATGGCGTCGTTTGGGCCAGGGATCCGGGAAGTAGAGGTAAAAAGTGCTGACTGATTCAGGGGGGAGGGCGGCCAATATGTGCAGCGCCTCGCCGTGAACCAGCCTGATGTTATCGAGTTTGCCTGCCACGGCTTTGCGATCAATTTTCCGGAGTCGCAGCAACGAGAGATCGATGCCCAAAAAGTTTACCTGCGGGCATTTAGCGGCCCGGGCCAGGAGAAAGCGACCCCTGCCGCAGCCGATGTCAACTTCAAGGGGATTCGAGTTCCTGTATCGGGTGTGAACATCGAGCGGGGCATCCTGTACAGGGGGGGGGATGAGAAAAACATCGGTAAACGTCCGGTTGGTGATGCGTTCCCTTACCATTGAATTACGAGCGTCCGAAGAGCCTGGTAAGGAATCCCGGTCGATTCACCTTATTCATGGCCTGTTCAATATAGTTGAAGGCATAGAGTTGGAATTTTTGGCCGGAGGAGGGGTTGAAATGTTTGGCGGCTTCCGTCAGGCCGATTTTACCTGCCTCGATATAGCGGTTCAAGGTGGCGGTTTCCTGGGTACGTTTTTTGGCCAGGGAAGTTAACAGGGGCATAAAAGTCTGGATCAGACGGGTTTTGGCTTCCCAATCACTCTTTTTGCACCCTTCCACATCACGTCCGATGCTTTTCTCGCGATTGGCCTCCGGGGTGGCATAATCGTTTTGATGCAGGTTTAAAGAAATCTTCACGCCGGAATCTCCTTCATCTTGCTGATCTGACTCTGAACACAGGGTAAATAACCACAACCGCTTCCGGGTTACAAGGGCGGATTGAAGTGACGTGTGTAGATGAAAATTCCAAATAAACAGAGGCAGAAGAGGACGATGTCAATAATCAGAATCACATCCGTCAGAAGTGTCTTTTCCGGACGTCCCCCGCCATCTTTCCGGTAAACCAGATCCAGATAGCGGAAAATACCGAACATAACGAAGGGGATGGTAATGGCCAGCAGGGTGGTCCCGAATTTGTGGGCGGTTTCAGTGGATAGCGTGTAAATGGAATAGGAGACAATGGTGGTGGCGCTGACAATGGCGATGAGTTGATCCATGAGCTTGGTGTCGTAAAACTCAAGGTTGGCTCGATGCGTTCCGGCTCCGTCTTCCAGAAGAAGTTTTTCATGGCGGCGTTTGCACAGGGCTAGAAATAAAGCCAACAGAAACGCGCAGACCAGCAGCCAGGGGGAAATCGGGATCGGGGCAGGCATGGCAAGCCCCCCCCCTGCCGCCCGCAACACAAAGCCCAGCGCAATGATGAAAATGTCCACCAGGGCAATCTGCTTCAGCCAGAACGTGTAGATGAACTGAAGCCCGATATACAGGCTCAAAATTAGTGCAAAGGGGCGGGAAATCCAAAATGCCACTCCCAAAGAGGTTGCCAGCAGCAGGATCGAAAGTGCCATAATAAGCGGAAGGGAGACACGGCCTGCCGCGATCGCACGGAATTTTTTAATGGGATGAAATCGATCCGCTTCAATGTCGCGCAAATCATTGATGATGTAAATCCCGCTGGAGGCAAAACAGAAACACAGACACGCCAGCAACACCGGGAAAAACGAGGATAGCGGGATGACAAGGGTCCTGTCTCCGAGCGCGAAGAAAAAGGCGGCCAACACGACGATGTTTTTGGTCCATTGATTTGGGCGGAGTGCCCGGAGAATGTCCAGGGGCCGGTTCATTATTTCCGGACCGGGGGCGGGGGGGATTTTCGCTTCGGGGAACGGCGGAGCCCGCTTTTCACCCAGAGGATGCCGACCATGGCCAGGGCCTCCCTGAAAATGCCGCCACTCATTTTTGAATAGCCGGCACGGCGATCTTCAAACGTGATGGGGATCTCCTTTACCCGGAATCCCTCGATCCAGGCGGCGTGGGTCATTTCGATCTGGAAGGAATATCCATTGGATTTGACTTTATCCAGATTGATGGCTTCCAGTACTTCCCGCCGGAAACACTTGAATCCACCGGTGGGGTCGGCAAAGGGCATCCCTGTAAGCAACCGGACATATAATGCACCGCCCATGCTCAATAACAGCCGGTTCAGCGGCCAGTTGGTGATCCGGATCCCGTTAATGTAGCGTGAACCTAAAATCAAATCCGCTGCTTCCGCCGCTTTCAGGAAATTGGGGATTTCACGGGGGCTGTGGGAATGGTCCGCATCCATCTCAAAGATGAACTGATACGGCCGTTTCAAGGCCCATTGAAAACCTTCAATATAGGCGCGCCCCAAACCGGTTTTTCCGGCCTGATGCAGGACGCAGATGCGTGAGTCCACTGACGCCAGGCCGTCAAGAATTACACCTGTACCGTCAGGGGAGTTGGCGTCGACAAACAGCAGGTCAACCATGGGAGCGATCTCCAGAATGGATTTTGACAGGGGGCCGACATTATCCTTCTCATCGTAGGTAGGAATAATTATCAGGACATTATTCATGGGTATGCCTTCCTGTTTAAGACCGGTAGTTGGGCGCTTCCTTCATGATCTTTACATCATGGGGGTGGGCTTCCGTCACTCCCGCCATGGAGACGCGTATAAATTTGCCCCGTTTTTGGAATTCTTCAATGGTGCGACATCCGCAATAGCCCATCGAGGCCTTCAAGCCTCCGCAATATTGGATCATCACTTTACGGACTGATCCCGAATACGGGATAATGCCTTCGATTCCTTGCGGGACCAGTTCATCTTCATGAATATTACTCTGCCCGTAGCGTTCGCGGCTCGCGCTTCCTTCTCTCATGGCGGCCAGGCTTCCCATCCCTCTGTAGACAACATATTGGCGTCCCTGATGAATGATTTTTTCGCCCGGACTTTCATCGGTTCCCGCAAACAATGAGCCGGCCATGATGGTATCCGCACCTGCGACAATCGCCTTGGGGACATCTCCTGAATGGCGAATGCCACCATCTGCAATGATGGGGATGGCGCCTTTTAAGGTCTTGGCGCAATCGTAGATGGCGGAAATTTGTGGAATGCCGACTCCGGCTACGACACGGGTGGTACAAATGGAGCCGGGCCCGATCCCGACCTTGACCGCATCTGCACCGGCTTCCAAAAGGGCTGCCGCCGCTTCCCCGGTGGCAATATTCCCGGCGATGACGTCGATATTGGGGTGATGCTGTTTGACCCATTTCACCATATCGATAACGCCTTTTGTATGGCCGTGGGCCGTGTCCACGACAACCACATCGACCTCTTCTTTGGCCAGGATGGCGACACGATCCTGGTCGTTAGGTCCAATGGCGGCGCCCACTCGCAATCGATAACGTGAATCGCGATTATAAAGGGGTTCAACATTTTCAACCAGGGTTCGAACATCGCTGAAACTGTAAAGCCCTGCTAATTTCCCGTCCTTATCCACCAGGGGAAGCTTGCCAATGCGATGTTTCTTCATGAGGCGGTAGGCCTCCTGGAGCGTTGTTTCCGCAGGGGCCGAGATGACATGGGCCGTCATGACTTCCGTTACGCGGGCCTTGTTGTCATTCGCGAATTTGATGTCGGCGGCCGTCAAAATGCCGACGACCCGGTCGTTCCCGTCGAGAATGGGAAAGCCACTGAAGGTAAACCCTTTCTGTTCCTTGGTCTGATGAACGGTTTCCAAGGTGTCGGTGGCACGGAACACGATCGGCGCGCGGATTAATCCGTTCAGGTAGTGTTTGACACGGGCGGCGTGATCCGCCTGCCGTTTGGGCGAAAGATTTTTATGAATGATGCCAACGCCACCCATGAGAGCCATGGCAATGGCCATCGGGCTTTCGGTAACCGTGTCCATCGCGGCACTTGCGAAGGGCATGTTAAGCGTAATATTCCGTGTCAGACGGCTGCGGATATCCGCCTGTTCAGGTAGGAAATCAGCATACTGCGTGATGAGGGAGACGTCATCAAACGTCAGTCCCTCCTGCGGAAACTTATCCATAAAAGACTGTACAAAAGCATTCAGGCTCATGAGGTTATCTCCGTACGTCCGGGTAAATGTGTTGACGTCAAATTATGGATTTGAGAGGGGTTAGCGTCAAGGAATTTTCAAAGTCGATTTCAGGCAGGCCAATCGCCTGCTTTGGTGTGGCGGCTGAAACATCTCGCTTGCAGGGCTATTTCCTTAGGAATAGCATTCCGGCATGGGAGATGTGAAATCCCTGAAAGTGGAACGATTTGCGGAGCCATTTTAAAAGGGATGACGACATAGGGTGTGCTGGAAAGGATTAAGGTGACTGTGTGATAGCGGTGATAACCGGAGGTGCGCAGGGGATTGGGAAGGCGATTGCCCAGAAGTTCCTGATGGACGGGTATGGAGTGGTGATTGCCGATATCGATGAGGACGCCGGTCGTGAAACGGCGGCGGAATATGTCTCGTTGGGCGCTATTCGATTTGTGCGGGCCAATGTTGCCTCTGAGACGGATGTCCTTCGTCTTGTTTCGGAGACACTAACGACATTTGATGGAGTCGATGTGTTGATCAACAATGCGGCGATCGGGTGTGGTGGGCCTGTGGAGGCGTTAGCTCTGGCGGACTGGGATCGTGTTTTGGGAGTTAACCTGACAGGGCCCTTTCTCTGTGCCAAGCATTTTGCGCCCGCTCTCCGCAAACGTCATGGCTCCATCATCAATATTGCCTCTACGCGCGCCTTGATGTCTGAACCCAATACCGAGGCCTATTCCGCTTCCAAGGGCGGGATGGTGGCATTGACCCATTCTCTGGCCGCGAGTCTTGCGCCGGATGTCCGTGTAAATTGCATCAGTCCCGGTTGGATTGAAACTGCCGCCTGGCGTAAAGCGAAGGATCGGACCACGCCTGTTCATAGCGAGGCGGACAAGAGTCAGCATTGGGTGGGGCGGGTTGGAAAGCCGGAGGATATTGCCTGCCTTGCCGCTTGCCTGGCGTCCGATCAAAGTGGATTTATCACGGGAGCCAATATGGTTGTGGATGGGGGGATGACACATAAAATGATTTATGTGTGAGGAGTTGGACAGTGGGCCGTGAGCCGTTGGCAGTGGGCAAAATGAAACATCTCTCCATGAAGGTTGAAGGGATTGTCCAAGGGGTTGGATTCCGCATTCACTTCCACTGCCAGTGATCATTCTTTTCCAATAACGATCGTGGGACTTCGCCTTGTAGCCAGGCTTTGGCATCTACATTGCCTTGGAGATAGGCATCCAGAAAAGCTGTGCTCAAAGCAAGAATAACGCGGTGATGGTTAGGGTTTCGAGGTTCCGTATCGCCGGGGAGGGCGCGGTCTGTGAAGGCTGAGTGTTCTGCTTTATCGAGAACCAATTCGTATTTTCCGCCCTGAGGTAAAGCTGGATAGACTGTCAGGCGGGAGTCAAGATCGGCGCCACCAATAGGGGCGACATCTTTCGTGCCGGTCATCAGTAACCAGGGAATGTTAACTGTGCCAAAAGCCTTGCCCGCGTTACCGAATCGTGGCTTGCTTGGACTGAACTCAATGGCGGCACGAATCCGGGGATCTGTGAAGGAGGTCTTGCCGTTAAAAAAGCTCTGTCCGCTGACCGCTTGAGTCGTGACCGCACCAAAAGAATGACCCGACATGGCCACTCGCTTCAGATTCAGCCGGCCAGCCAGCCTCTGACCCGCGGTCTTGTTCCACGTTTCGAGTTGATCGAGTACGGCTGAAACGTCTTTCACCCGGAGGAGGAAGTTCTGCAGGCTTGCTGCTTTTTGCATCGCGGCCATTCGCTGTGCCACGGGTTGATTCTTCCACACGGAAGTATCACTGCCCGGATGCTGAATGAATACCGCCACATAGCCACGTGCGGCCCAGTGTAGTCCCATGAAGGCATTTCCTTCGCGAGACCCCCCAAGGCCATGGCTGAAGAGAACGATGGGGGCTGGAGCTTGTCCCGGGGGAAGATAGAGACGAAGGGGAATCTCGCGTTGCCGATTCTTGTCGTTGAGGGTGAGGTCAATCATTGTGGGTTTATTCGTTGTGGCAATGGCCAGCGGATCATAAGCAGGGCCAGAGAAAGTTTCGGTTGTGCAAAGCAGCGGGATGAGCCCACTGAATATTAAAATGTTTAGGTTGTGAACGATGTTCATGGGTGCCTGAAGACTACCAAAACCAATTTGCCTATTCATCATCACTTAGAAATGCTTCCTCAATGAATGTCAGGCTGTAGTAAGCTGCATCATGATGTTGATCTCAATGCGAGGATGGTAGAGGTCCATCGGTACACGTTCAAGTTGAAACCGATGATGGAGTAGGGTCCGAACCCATGCCTTGACTTCTTTTGGAGCCTTCTCTAGCTTGGTGACTCTTATTTAAACTCTCACCTTTCGGAGGGGGGGAGCCCACTTGAATACCTGATGAGTGTTAAGCCTAAAATGTTGGATTGGGACAACCTGGACAAGACTGAACCCCTTTACTGCCATGACCTGCCGACACGCTCCCGGGCTTCCGCTGGCGCGGTCCTGGTAACAGGGGGGACGGGCTATATCGGCGGAAGATTGGTTGAGGAACTCCTTGCCCGCGGGTATACCGTTCGCGTGATGGTGCGGAAATCATCGCCCGAACACGCCGAGCGCTGGCCCGGTGCGGAGATGGTGGTGGCTGACGCCGGGAATGTGGAATCCCTTTCGAACGCCTTGAAAGGAATTCATACCGCTTACTACTTGATTCATTCCCTGTTGCTCGGCCCAAAGGAATTTGAGGCGACGGATCACGCGAATGCCCGGAATTTCAAGGTTGCGGCCGGTGAGAATGGTGTTTCCAGAATCATCTATCTGGGCGGGTTGGGGGATGTGCGGACCGTGCTTTCACCTCATTTGAGGAGCCGGATGCAGGTGGCGACCGAATTGGGGAGTGGTTCTGTACCCACGACGGTGCTCCGCGCGGCCGTCATTATCGGTTCCGGTAGCGCCTCCTATGAGATTATTCTGCATCTTGTGCGGCGCCTGGTGGTGATTGCGATGCCTTGGTGGGGGCACACCCGATGTCAGCCGATCAGCGTCCGGGATGTCATCAAATACCTTGTCGGGGTTCTTGAGCAACCGGAAACCACCGGGCAGTCCTATGATATCGGCGGGCCCGATGTGCTGACCTATGAGGAGATGATGAGGGTGGTCGCAGATGTGTTGGGCAAAAAACGGGTGTTTGTCCCGATGTTTATATCGGATGTGAGATTGTACGCCTATCTCTGCGGGCTTTTAACGCCTGTGCCCGCCCCGATTACGCTCAGTCTGATGGAGGGACTGCGGAATGATGTGGTGTGTCTTGATTCCCGGATTACCCAGTTGATTCCCTTCCACCGGTTGGCCTTCCGCGAAGCGGTACGGGAAGCCATGGCGCACGAAGCGCAGGATGCAGTGCACACCCGCTGGTCGGACTCCTATCCGCCGCATCATGAGTATAGTGTCAAGTTGCATGAACTTTCGCATCCTCCCCGGTATACCGCCTCTGCCTCGGTGGCGTCCTCCCGTAATCGCTACGAATTGTTTCGTTCTGTCTGTCTGATAGGGGGCAAGCAAGGCTGGTCTCACGGAAATTGGATGTGGCGGTTAAGGGGAACGCTGGACAAGCTTTTGATGGGGGTAGGCACGACGCGCGGACGCCGAAGTTCCTCCACGTTGCGGGTGAACGATGTGGTCGATTTCTGGCGTGTGGAATCCCTGGTCCAGAATCGGATGTTACTGCTGCGTGCCGAGATGAAGATGCCTGGATACGCCTGGTTGAAGTTCAGTATTGAGCCTGAAAACGGACAGCATCGACTTTCCGTGGTTGCCTATTATGCCACGGATACCTGGTATGGAAAGCTGTACTGGTATGTGTTTCTGCCCTTTCACGGCTACCTTTTCGGTCGGTTGGTCCAGAAAATTTCGGAAAGGAATCTTGATACGGTGAAGCATGCGTGACATACAGTAAACGCCTGCGGGTCAGTCAGACGTGCTTTCAAGGAGTGGAGTTGTGGAATTAAAGCAGTACATGGAAATGGGGCAGATGGACGAATTGGGGCGGAAGGATTCCCCGGTGCATCGTCTTGACGCAAGGGCCCAGCTCGTAACCACCTTCGCCTTCATTCTGGTCGTGATGTCCTATTCCCGGTATGAAGTGGCCGCCTTGATGCCTCTCTTGATTTATCCCGTGATTCTGATGATCATGGGCGGGGTTCCTCCGGGCTTTTTGCTCAGGAAAATCGTCATCGCAACCCCGTTCGCCTTATTCGTTGGTGTCTTCAATCCGTTCCTGGATCATCAGGTGGTAGGGAGGATGGGGGCGTATCCGTTGACCGGCGGGTGGTTATCGTTTGTCTCGATTATGCTGCGGTTTGTTTTGACGGTGAGCGCGGCCGTTATTCTGGTGGCCTGCACGGGCATCCACCGGCTTTGCGCGGGGGGAGAGCGGATGGGAATGCCTCGGGTTTTCGTGGTGCAAATGATGTTTCTTTACCGGTATTTCTTTGTGATTGGTGATGAAGGACTCCGGGTGGTGCGCGGGGTTGAGATGCGTTCTGCCGGGGCACGTCCACTGGGACTAAGAATGTACGGAATATTGATAGGGCAGCTTTTATTGCGGGCGATGGACCGGGCACAGCGTATTTATCGGGCTATGGTGGCGCGGGGATTTGAAGGCGAAGTCCGCGTGCTGCATCAGGCGCGATGGGGGTGGCATGAAACGGTATTTGTCGTGGGCTGGGTGGCGTTTTTCATGGGCGCACGGCTCTGGAATGTATCGCTGTTGCTGGGCCATCGGATTACTGGAGGAGTGGGATGAGTCATCACCTGGTTGAAATCAAGGATCTCGTATTCACTTATCCTGATGGGACGGAGGCCCTCAAAGGGGTGTCGCTCAAGATTACTCATGGCGAATGTGTGGCGATTATTGGAGGCAATGGCGCCGGGAAATCCACCCTGCTGCAGCATCTGAATGGATATCTAATGCCCACCTCCGGTGAAGTCCGGGTGGGAGATTTCACGCTTACCCGCGAGACCGCCAAAGACATCCGGCGATGTGTGGGCATGGTCTTTCAGGATCCGGATGATCAGTTATTCATGCCGACGGTGATTGAAGATGTCGCCTTCGGACCGCTTAACCTGGGCCTTCCGGCCCGGGAATCGGAGACGCGCGCCTTGGAGGCCTTGGAGCGGGTTGGGATGGCGCATTTACGGAATCGTCCTCCCTATAAATTATCGGCAGGGGAGAAGCGGGCGGTTGCGATTGCCACCGCACTGGCCGGGTTGCCGGATGTTCTGGTCATGGATGAGCCGTCCTCGAATCTGGATCCGAGAGGACGCCGGCGGTTGATTGAACTGTTAAAAACCTTTGAACATACCCGGATGATCGCAACCCACGATCTGGAAATGGTTGTCGAGATTTGCCCGCGAGTGATCGTTTTGGATCACGGCAAAGTAGTGGTCGCAGGGGCAACACCGGAAATTTTAGGCGATGAGTCCTTGATGTTAACGCACGGACTCGAAAAACCGCACAGCCTGAAACACCATCATCCGCACTGACATATTCAATGTGTTAGCATCTGAAATTTGTCTTTGATTGTCCGTTATTATCCGATATTATCTAATAATAATTATTCGGAGGCATCAATAATGGATAAAAACGTTATGACACTGGATGAAGCGGCGGCCTTTCTCAAAACGCCCAAGAGCACACTCTATAAAATGTTGGAGGCCAACAAAATCCCTGCCAGAAAAATCGGGAGGCAGTGGCGATTTAACCGCGTTGATCTGGAAAACTGGCTCAGTCAGGAAACTCGGGGGGAAGTCGGGGGTGTTACGCCTCCTGTTCCAGTGGCGGCCCCGGTAGCATTGCAGAATCCCGAGCCCTCGTCGCAACCCGGCGGCGGTGCGATCAGTGATTTGCTGAAGGAGGGCCGGTCATTCCGTCCCTCGGCTGAATTTGTTGCCCAGGCCAACGTCTCCGATCCTGGCATCTATGAGCTGGCACGCAAGGAGGGGCCGAAATTTTGGGAGCGCTACGCCCGGGAACTGCATTGGTTTAAAAAGTGGGAGAAGCCCTTGCAGGGGGAGGGATCCCGGGCCAAGTGGTTTGTCGGCGGAAAAACCAACATGAGTTACAACTGTCTGGATGCCAATCTGGCTAAGGGGCTACGTAACAAGGCGGCGCTCATCTGGGAGGGTGAGCCGGGTGACAAGTGTACGTTGACCTATTTCGAATTGCACCGGGAGGTCTGCAAGTTCGGTAATGTACTGAAGAGTCTGGGCGTGACGAAGGGCGACCGGGTCGCCATCTATATGCCCATGATCCCCGAGCTGGCCATCGCCATGCTCGCCTGTGCACGGATCGGCGCGGTACACTCGGTTGTCTTTGGCGGCTTCTCCGCAGAATCGCTGGCTGATCGCATCAATGACGCCGGTGCGAAAATCCTGATTACGGCGGATGGGGGCTACCGGCGCGGCGGGCTCGTCCCGCTCAAGCATGATGCGGATTATGCCGTGCGTGAGACGCCCTGCGTCGAGAAAGTCATTATTGTGCGGCGTGGCAAGTTCCCCCTGCGCATTAATCCGGCGCGCGATCTATGGTGGGATGACCTCATGCAAAACGCGTCGCCTGATTGTCCTGCCGAACCGCTGGACTCCGAGGATATGCTTTTTATTCTCTATACCTCCGGCACGACCGGTAAACCCAAGGGAATTGTGCATACGAATGGCGGCTATATGGTCGGATGCTATGCGACGACCCGGTGGGTTTTTGACCTCAAGCCGGATGATCTTTTCTGGTGTACGGCGGATATTGGCTGGGTTACCGGCCACAGCTACGTGGTCTATGGACCGCTTTGCAATGGGGCCACTATTCTCATGTATGAGGGGTCTCCCGACTGGCCTGACCGTGACCGGTTCTGGTCGCTGGTGGAGGCCTATGGCGTGACCGTCATGTACACGGCCCCGACGGCCATCCGGACGTTCATGAAATGGGGCACGGAGCCGATCGACCGGCACAATCTCTCCACCCTGCGTCTGCTGGGCAGTGTCGGTGAGCCCATCAATCCTGAAGCGTGGATTTGGTATTACGAAAACATTGGCAAGAAGCGCTGCCCGGTCGTTGACACCTGGTGGCAGACAGAGACCGGACATATTCTCATTACGACGCTGCCGGGGGTGGACACCATGCGTCCGGGGTTTGCGGGCCGGCCCTTGCCTGGTATCAACGCCGCCATTCTGGACGACGACCGCAAGGAGATCAACATCGGCGGAGGCTACCTCGCGCTGACGGAGCCGTGGCCCGGTATGTCGGGCGGTATCTATGGGGATCCAGAACGGTTTGTTAAAACCTATTGGTCGAAATGGCCGAACACCTATTTTACGGGTGATGGGGCCAAGCGCGACGCCGATGGCTACTTTTTGGTGATCGGGCGTGTGGACGACGTCCTGAATGTCGCCGGCCACCGCATTGGTACGATGGAAGTCGAATCCGCGCTGGTGGATCATCCCTCCGTGGCGGAGGCGGCCGTGGTCGGTACCGCGCACGAAATCAAGGGGCAGGCCATCACGGCCTTTGTCACGATCAAGGACTCGGCCTCAACCAGTGTCGATCTGGTGCAGAAACTCAAGGATCACGTGGTTAAAAAAATCGGTGCGATTGCGCGCCCGGAGAGTATTATTTTTACAGCGGAGTTGCCCAAGACCCGCAGCGGCAAAATCATGCGGCGGCTGCTGAGGGATATTGCCAATGGTAAAGTGATGGGCGACGTCACCTCGTTGGCCGATGCGACCGTGATCGACAAGTTGAAAAAACAGTATGCAGACAAAGAAGGTTGATTAATAGAAAGGGTCTATGCCGATGTTTGCCAAACCCATTAAGACTAAAGACAAGCTGGCACGTGTGGTTCTCTGCGAATCATTTGACCAGCGGATTTTGCGCGCTGCGCATACCCTCAACCAGCACCAGTTGGCCAAAGTCATACTGCTCGGAAATCCCGATTTGCTCGATCGTGCCGCTGTGGGTAATCGGGCGGATCTTAAAGGAATCGAGATCCTTGATTACGAATCGGCTCCAGTTCAGAAGGAAATCCGGGCGGCCCTTGCTGGCGTGAAGTCGGTGGAGGTTCTGGACCCGACCGATCCGGTTGTGGCGGGGGCCTGGTTGGCAAAGGTAGGCCGGGTGGATGCGGCCATCGCTGGAGCGGCCGCCACTGCTACGCATACCTTGCGCGTTTTTATCAAGGTGCTCGGATTGGCGAAGGGCTGTAACACGATGTCCAGTTTGTCCCTTGTGACGTTCGAGAATTGTCCTTTTATGCGCCACCATGTGGTCGGACTTGCGGACGTTAGTGTTGTTCCCGAACCGTCAGTTGAACAGTTGGCCGATATAGCCATTCAATCGGCAGCCACCTACGAGCGGATTACCGGGACGGATGCGAATGTGGCGTTCCTATCCTTTTCGACGGCCAGCAGTTCTGACCATCCGGCGGCACGCAGAATTGCCGAGGCGATGAGACTGACTCGTCAACGAAAGCCAGACTTAAGAGTCGATGGTGAAATGCAGATCGATACCGCTTTGGTTCCCGCGGTGGCAGGGATCAAATCCCCGTCCAGTTCAGTGGCCGGCAATGCCAATGTTTTGATCTTTCCATCGCTTGATGCCGGCAATATCGCCGTCAAAATTTTTCAGAAATTTTCCCACTATCGTGTCCTTGGCCCGATCCTTCAGGGTACCGTCCGTCCAGTGGCTTACATTCCCCGCGGTTCATCATCCGAAGACATTGTGGATCAAGTACGTTTACTGATCTCTTGAAACGATGGATTGCTTTCATAAGTCCTTGTAAATAAGCGTTGTTATGGAACTTTTCGTGTTGTGCTTGGGATGGATATGAGGATATAATAGAGTCTTTCAATGGTAGCTCTATGGAAGTACTATGGTTTGATTTGTTCTGGTAAAATAAATTGTAAAATTAATAGGGAGAATCTACATGACGAGACCGATTTTAGATCCGACGAAAATGAAGGACTGGCAGATTGCTGAAGCGGCTGAGCAGCATATGAAACCGGTGATGCAGTTGGCCTCTGAACTGGGACTACGTGAAAACGAAGTTATTATGATGGGCCGTCAGTTGGCCAAAATCGATCAGCGTCTGGTCATGGAACGTATCGGCTCCCTGCCGACGGGGAAATACATTGATGTCACGGCGATTACCCCGACGCCGCTTGGAGAGGGTAAAACCACGACGACGATTGGCTTGGTCGAAGGGTTGGCGGTTTTAGGCAAGCGGGTCACGGGGGCCATCCGGCAACCCAGTGGGGGGCCGACCTTTAATATCAAGGGTTCAGCGGCGGGTGGTGGCATTTCGCAGTGTATTCCCCTGGCTCCTTTCTCCATCCGTATGACCGGGGATATCGACTCCATTACCAATGCGCACAATCTCGCCATGGTGGCGTTGACTTCCCGGATGCAGCACGAGCGCAATTACGATGATGCCCGTCTGGCCAAAACCGGTATCCGCCGCTTGAATGTGGATCCCTCACGCGTCAGCGTAAAATGGTGTATCGATTTCTGTGCCCAGAGCCTGCGGAACATCACCATTGGGCGCGGGTCTAAAATGGACGGCTTTGAAATGGACTCCGGATTCCAGATTTCCGTGGGAAGTGAAGTCATGGCGATTCTTGCTGTTTCCAAGGATCTAAAGGATCTGCGGCAACGCCTGGCAAAAATGGTGCTGGCGTGTGACAAAGATGGCAACGAAATCACCACCGCTGATCTGAAGGTCGATGGGGCGATGGCGGCATGGATGGTGGATGCCATCAATCCCACGCTGGTCCAGACGGTTGAAGGCCAGCCGATCTTTGTGCATGCGGGTCCATTTGCGAACATCGCCATTGGGCAGAGTTCGATTATTGCGGATGAAATCGGGACCCGCTTGTCCGACTACCATGTGACGGAAAGCGGCTTTGCGGCCGATATCGGTTTTGAAAAGTTCTGGAACCTGAAATGCCGGTTCTCCGGGTTGAAACCGAGCGCCGTGGTGGTGGTGGCCACGATCCGTGCTTTGAAGATGCATGGGGGTGGGCCGGCGGTAAAACCCGGCGCCAAGTTGGATGATGCCTATACCCGTGAGAATCTCGGACTCCTTGAAAAAGGCTGCGAGAACCTGGTAGCCCATATTGAGATTGTTAAAAGGTCGGGTGTTCGTCCGGTGGTGTGCATCAACAGTTTCCATACCGATACGGCGGCCGAAGTGGCCTTGGTGCGGAAAGTGGCACAACAGCATGGCGCCTATGTGGCCTTCTCTCAACATTGGCTCAAGGGAGGCGAGGGCGCCCGCGAGCTGGCGGAGGTCGTGGTGGCGGCATCGAATGAGAAGAACGACTTCAAGTTCCTCTATGACCTTAAAACTCCTCTTCGTAAGCGGATCGAACTGATTGCCAAGGATATCTACGGGGCCGATGGCGTGACGTTCAGCGATGTGGCGATGGAGAAGGCCTTGAAATTTGAGGCCGATCCAGCCACCGCGGCCATGGGGACCTGTATGGTTAAGACGCATCTCAGTCTTTCGCATGATCCCACGCTCAAGGGGCGGCCGAAGGGGTGGACATTGCCGATCCGGGATATCCTTGTCTATCGCGGGGCCGGCTTTGTGGTTCCCGTGGCCGGAGAGATCAAACTGATGCCCGGGACGGCTTCAGAACCCGCCTTTAATAACATCGATATTGATGTCGAAACCGGCCGGGTAAAAGGGTTGTTCTAATGTCTGCAAAAATCATTGATGGAAAAGAGATCGCCCGGCAGATTCGTGACGAGTTGGCCGGGGAGATCCGGAAGTTGAAGGAGAAGGGGATTGTTCCCGGGTTGGGAGTGATTCTGGTTGGGGATGATCCCGCTTCCCGGTCGTATGTGACGGCCAAGGAAAGGGCCTGCCATGAGATCGGGATATTCTCGGATGATAATCGTCTTCCCGCCAACGCCTCCCAGACGGAATTGCTGGCCCTGATCCGGAAGATGAATGAGGATCCGCGCATCAATGGAATCCTTGTGCAATTGCCCCTTCCCCGGCATCTCAACGAAAGTGAAGTCCTGCTGGCCATCGATCCCGATAAGGATGTGGATGGGTTCCATCCCACCAATGTCGGACGGATGGTGGTGGGCGAAAAAGCATTCCTTCCCTGTACACCTCATGGGGTTTTGCAGATGCTGGTCCGGAGCGGGGTGAAGATCGAAGGCGCTCATGCGGTTATTGTCGGTCGCAGTAATATTGTCGGCAAGCCGCTGGCCAACATGCTGATGGCGAAGGGGAAAATGGGCAATGCCACGGTTACGGTATGTCATACCAAGACCAAGGATATTGGATATTTTACCCGGCAGGCCGATATTGTCATTGCGGCGGCAGGGCGTCCGAATACGGTCACCCCGGACATGATTCGGGAGGGGGCTGTGGTGATTGATGTGGGCGTGAACCGCATTGAGGATGCCACCAAGAAGGCGGGATTCAGCCTGGTGGGCGATGCCGATTTCGACGGGTGTAAGGCCAAAGCCAGCATGATTACGCCGGTGCCCGGTGGCGTTGGGCCTATGACGATCACGATGCTGCTCTACAATACGGTTGAGTCAGCACGGCGGGCAAACAGAATTCAATCATAAACGGAGGTATCTTATGTGCCAGATGAAAATCATTTTGAAGCAGGGGGATCGTGAGGAGGTCGTGCTTGAAAATGCCTCGATTCTTGAGGTCACCGACAAAGGCGTCATGGTTAGCGCCATGTTTGAACAACCCAAGATGATTCCGGGATCCGAGGTCAGCTCCATTGATTTTCTGAATGGCAGAGTCACCGTGACGAAGAAGAAGGGAAATACCTGATATGGATATCAAATCGACCGTTGAAAAAATGCAGATTCTTCTGCCTCACTGGATTGAACATAATCATAATCATGAGGCCGAATTCAGGCAATGGGCGGCTTCCGCGCGGGCGGAAGGATCGGAGAATCTGGCCGGGTTCCTTGATAAGGCGGTGGCGACCATGGCGACGACCAATGAAATTTTGAAAAAAGCGCTTACGGAAGTAGGCGGGCCTTCAAAAGCTCAACACCCCCATCATCACGATCACCCTCATCATCACCACTGAGTCCTTGTATCCTTCAAGTTGTGGTCCGATCCTGTCGTTTGGGTGAACGCGTTATTTTTTACGAGGTTTTGCCAGTAACTTGGCGACCGATTGCAGCAAATCGGCACTCTTGACGGGTTTTTCAAGGAAGTCCTGAATCGGCATCCAGTCCGAGTCGATGTCTCTGTTTGAAAATCCCATCGGGAATTCCTGATTTACTCCTGAAAGCAGGAGAATGGGAAGATCTTTGATTTCGCGATGGCGCCGCACCTCACGCGCCAGGTCGAAACCTGCCACGGGATTGTCGGGGAACATGATGTCCAGAACCAGAAGATCCGGCTTGTGTTGAATCACCGTCTCAATGGCGTTTTCCATCGTGTGGATGAGAAGCGTTTCATGTCCTTTAGCGTTCAGGATTTCCACCGTATTTTTTCCGCAATCCACATCGTCATCAACAATTATTATTCGTGCCATGGACTTTTTCTCCTTTCGCGGGGAATCAGGACTTCGAACGTTGTGCCTTTCCCCTGTTCACTTGTAACGCTTACCTTCAAGGCCACATTTTGCGCAATATGCTTAACAATAGCCAGCCCCAAACCCGTGGATAGCAGATTGAATTGAGCCGCTTCCGCCGAACGAAAATATTCCTCAAAGATGTGCGGCATGGCCTTTTCGCTAATCCCGATCCCATGATCCTCAACCTTGACGTTAATACCCGCCGGAGTGTTACTCGCCGTCACCTCTACCTGACTGTTTTCATGGGAGTAAACAATGGCGTTGGTGATCAAATTGGAAAAAAGTGTGTTCAAGAGTTTGCGATTGGAAATGACGCTGGCGGTCTGGACGGACAAACAAACAGAAACCTTACGCTGATCCGCCTTGGCGGAGAGATCTGAAACCACCGAACTTAACAGGTCATGCAAATCGATGGGTTCATCCTGATTTGTTTGATAGGGTGATTGCCGCAGTTCTCCCAGCAGTAGGATGTCCTTTATCCGTTCGCGTAACGTGGAGGCTCGCACTTCGATGGAATTAATGATGGTGCGGGCACCGGCAGGCAAAACGTCCCAATCCTGCATTTTGAGTAACTCGATTTTTGTCTCAATTCCTGAAAACGGAGCTTTGAGGTCATGGGTTGTCCGCAGCATCAGGAGATTCTTTTCGCGGTCCGCCGCGATCAGCATCTCATTGGCCATGGCCAGTTTGCGGTCCCGTTCGCGCACCGCTTTCGAGATGGTCGAGGTGAGATACCAGACCACAAACCAGATAAAGATGACGGACAGGGCATTGATCATGGCCATGGGAGAGACGATCTGTTGTTGCGCCCCTGTCAACAGGCTTTGTCGCGCCAGCAGGCCCGTTGTTTCCAGAGCCCAACAGCCGAGAAACAGGACGGCGGCCAGCAGGGTGACCAGAAAACTGTTCCGTGGGGCAAAGAAAATGCAGGACAATACGATATGGAAGAGATAGGCAAAGGCGATGAAGGTGTCGGCGCTTCCCACCTCATGAACAAGGATTGTCAGAATCATGAGGTCCGCCAGGATCTGCAACCAGGTGTAAGTGACTACGCTCGGGTGGGGGAAAGGTTTGCGGGCCGGGCGGAGGAGAAACACAAAGATCAGGTTGAGTCCGGCAAGAACCGCCGCCAGAATCCACGGCCACCGCGGTGCCGAGGCAATGGATAGTTTTTCAAGTAGGCTCGGGAAGCTCAGGTTGACCACCCCGAAGGCAAAAAGCACGCCGACGACCACCCAGCGTATACGAGTGAACCATCTGGCATTCTCCAGGAGAATATCACCGCCCAGCCCCTCCGTCGTTGTGGAGCCGGGTTGGGGCGTGCGGTCCGGGTGAAAGTTCAGTTCGATGTGGTTCGGTTCTGTCATGAGGCCGGTGCCCGTTTATAGAGAATTCCAGAGCAGATCAAGATCCACATACCGTTGCACGAGCGAAGTTGCCAATTGGATTTTTTCTCCATCATTTTCGCAAATCTTGACCGTGATGTTGTGGAGTACGGATGTCGCTTCATAGGTTGGCATGTCCACGACCAGGACGGGAATGTGCGTGCGCATGATCAGTTCCCGGGTCTGGGCCGCCAGTTGCATTCCGCCTGTCAATATGATGCCGGCCAGATGAATATCTTTACGCAATAGATCGGTGATGGCCGCCGCCAGGACGACGTCATCACGATCTCCGGGGACTACCAGCAAGGACTGATCAGTAATATACTTGATGGCATTGTGGGCGGTCATGGCGCCGACCGCAATGCCGGCAATCTTGTTGGACAGGCACTGGCGTCCATTCAGTACTGTTGCGTGGATGGCTTTGGCAACCTGTTCCACCGTGGGCCATGTCAATTGCGGAGAGTAGGGGATGGCGCCGAGTAGTTTTAAGCCGCGACGTTTGAACGCCTTGGTCAGGTAGTCTCGGGTCTGCTCCAGTTTGTCGGGCTGGATCTTGTTGGCTACCACCCCGATGATCTCCACGTTTTCTTTCTCAAACAAGGTCTGGTTCAGTGCGATCTCATCGACCGGACGGCCGATTCCGCCCAGTGTGACGATGACGACCTTGGCGTTGAGCATATGGGCGACACGGGCATTATTCAGATCGAAGACGGAGCCGACGCCGGCGTGTCCCGTGCCCTCGATCACGACCAGATCATTGCCCTTGGCCGCGATGGCATAGGATGTCTCGATGGCTTGTTTCAGTCGGGGCGTCACCCCTTCAGGGTCGTCCAGAAACTGGCGGGTGAAGTTCCGCTCGATGGCGATGGGGCTCATGTCCTTGAGCGGACATTGCAGATTGCAGGCCTGCTGGATCAGCACGGTGTCTTCGTCAATGGTTTGGCCGTTAACGAGTACATAGCGCTGTCCCACAGGCTTGATGAAGCCGACTGCTTTCGAGCGGTTGCGATAGGCGTCCAGAAACCCCAGGGTACAGGTGGTTTTGCCGTCATTCTGACTGGTCGCGGCAACAAACAATCGTTTTTCAGTTCCGGCGATCATACAACCCTCCATTTTCAGCCATGCTTTTCCCCGAGAGTATATCTAAAAGCAGTTCGACGGCAACTACGCGATCTTCGGCCGGCAACAGGCGTTCTGCATCGGCGCGGTAGAGGATGCTCGCTCCGGCGGGAACTTCGTCATCCCCCTCATATCGGATCAGCGTGATGGGGACACGCGGGAAGACGTTGAAACGGAAGCCGGTGCCTGAGCCGGGCATTCGGAATCCCTGGAGTTGTTCACCCAGTCGTACGAACTCCTGGGAGGATCGGCCGGAGGTCGCGAGAAAGCGTGCGGTGATGCGTTTGCCGAAGACGCTGAGATAACTGCGACAGTCCTGAAAATAACTAAAGGAGACCTCGTTGGAATCGGGAAGGAGATTCTCCGCGCACAGGTAATGAACGGCCAGGATCGCCCAGACAGGGCGCGCCCGGACGGATTCACCGGTCAACACACTTTGGTCCGCAAGATTGATGTTCAGAACCCGGTTCAAGGCGGGGAGGCGGATGGTGGCTTCCGCCTGACTCGCCCCGAGAGACTCGAGTCTCTCGGGGGATGGCATCCGTGAACATAAAACGTCAAACCCCTGTTGCAGGGCTTGCTCATAAGGCCTTTGCTTCGGTTGTTCAGTCATATCTTCACGGACTCTGCGGTCGGCCCTCCGCTTAGTGGTGGGCTACCGGTCCTATCTCTGGCGGTAGGCCTTCAAATAGGAGTCGCTATAGATCATCTTGTTCAGCAGAACTTCCGCTGTGATCATCGCATTCATCAGTTCCTCGTCCAGGGGATCGTGGATGCTGGCATCCAGTCCCGCTTGAATCGCCATCACCAGGAATGCCCGGTTGATCAGGCCGCGCTCGGTGGCGCCTTGGCTGAGATTGCTCAGGCCGATGACCACGTGCGGCGCCGGATCCGACAGCAGTCTGAACTGGCGGATGGTCTCCAGCATGATGGCCGGGGCATCCTGGGCGCAGTTCAGCGGCAGGGTGATGGGATCCAGATAGACCTCATCGGTGGAGATGCCGACTTCCATGGCGGCCGCGACAACGCGCATGCCAATTTCCACTTTGGCGTCGGCGGTCGATGCCACGCCGTTTTCATCGATGGCCAACCCGATGATGCGGGCGTTGAATTCCTTGGCCTGCTTCATGAAGGCGCTGAGCTTGTCCGCCTGGCCTGTGGTGGAATTGATCATGCCGGGGCCCTTGCGGCAGGCGGCTTCCAATCCAACCCGCATGACGTCCAGGCTGGGGGTGTCAATGGCCAGGCAAATATCCGTCACTTCCCGGGTGGTATCAACCAGCCATTTCATGACGGCGGGGCGCTCGGCCTTCGGGACGCGCGTTCCCACATTGATGTCCAAGGCGTTCGCCCCGGCGGTAATCTGCATTTCCGCCATGGCGCGCACAGGCTGAGGATCCTTCGCCAGGATGGCATCCCCGATTGACGTAAACATTCCGTTGATTCGTTCTCCAATAACAAACATGAGTTCTCTCCTATTGTTTTACCATGAGTTCGCTGATCGTTTTCTTAATTGCCGAGACGGCTGCCGGATGGCGCATGACCAGGATATCGCTTCCGGCCTGCAACAGGGTTGCCGCAGTGCCGATTTCCCAGTAAATGCCGCGGGTCGCCTCATTGCCCCAGTCAGGGTTTTCCTGAAGGCTTCCCTTGGCTTCCTTGGTGCGCCAGGCTTCTGAACCCACCATGCAGATGACGGGGAGGGACATGATCTTGTCTCCACCCAAGGCAGCCAGTCGCCCGCGTTCCTGAATGGAATGGGCGTATTCAATTCCGTATCCCAGGGCGCCCGTCGTCGGGTACATGACGATCCGGTTGAGCGGCAGGCCCATTTCCGAGACCAGGATGTTGATCTGCTTGGCGATATTGATGTCAATGGGGCTTAGCCCGATGATGGTATGCCCATCGGCCAGGCAGGACGCCACCAGCGTTTTGTAATTGTCTTCCTTGACCGCACCGATCAGGCAACGTTCTCCGGCGGCGGCCTGACTGCAACGGGGAAGCACCTCATTATCCTTTTCGTCATGATCACATCCCCAGATAATCAGGGGGACGCTCACGGCCTTTAATATCGATTTAACCACGGCCGCCGCTTGTTCAGGGGTGGCATCACCGAAGTCGGGATGTGTTCCCGCCAATTTGAGGCAGATCATGTCAGCGCCGAATTCCTCGACACATTTGCGGGCCCAGTCGGCCGGGGATTTCAAAGCCGGTCCAAAGACATCTACCAGGGGTTGGGCCCAGTCATCCGGTTCGCGGTCCCAGACTTCCATGGCCACCACCGGGGCGCGCGGGGTTAATCCTTCAAAGTTCATGAAAGGAAGCGCTGTGGCGCCGCCTACCGTGACCACAGAGGTTCGGGTTCCGCCCCCTTCCTTGGTGGCTCCGATGGTTACTTCATTGATCGTTCCTGTCCATTTTTCTTTAGCATCGTCCAAGATACTCATCCCTTGCTCCTTTCCAAAAGCACTGACACCAGATCATCCACAGCCACCACGGCCGGGGAGTTTGCTGGCAGATCCTTTACCGCCTGCCCTTTCACATCAAAATCGGCGATGCCCGGATCCGCCGGAATCATCGCCAGGTTTTCCAAGCCTGTCTGCTGGAATTGTGCCGCTAAATCGGGCGACACAGGTCCATGGCATTGGTTCATCACCAGATAGCAATTCCCAATGTCGAGATGGAGGGTCCGAACCAGTTCCATAATGCGGGTGGCCGTCCGGGCCCCGATGACGGTGGGTTGGCAGATCACCAGCATAATATCTACACGGCCATCCGTACGCCGGCTTAAATGTTCCAGTCCGGCTTCATTATCAATCACGACGGCCTTGTACTGTTTGCTGATTCTGCCCAGATATTCACGAAGGAGATTATTGATGAAGCAATAGCAGTCCGGTCCCTCCTGCCGTCCCATCGCGAGCAGGTCCAACCCGGTTGCCTCTACCAGTGATTCATTGATCTGGCGCTCGATCCATTCGTTTTTCGAGATCCCGGCGGGCTTTGCCTCGGGGTTGGCGCGCAGTTCCTCGCGAACGGCCCCGATCGTCCGGTCGACATTCAGGCCGAGTTTGTCGGCAAGACAGCTGTTCGGGTCCGCATCGACCGCCAGAATGGGCCTGATGTCCCTGGCCTGCAGGCTGCGGCATAACAGGGCGGCCAAGGTTGTTTTCCCCGTCCCTCCCTTGCCGGCCAATGCAATACGTAAACTCATGATGCCCCTCCGGATGTTTGTTTATTTTCACTCATGAGCGATGGAAACTTCTCAATGTTGGTATGGGGCAGAAACAGGCATGAACTATATTCATTCATGTATTTGTGGCTGGTGCTGAGTTCCAGATACGTCATGGCGCCGGCAATCTTGTCCTGGACATTCTGCAGGGCTTCCTGCGAAAGAAGTGCCATCTTGGCGCCTTGAACAGACCCGTTACCGATGTACTTGAATTTTGCAGGATCCAGATCAGGCAGAAGCCCGATTCGTATCCCCTGATCCACTTTCAGGTAGTTTCCGAACCCCCCTGCGATATAGACGTGCTGGAGATCATCGAAGGTCATCCCCACATGATCCAGCAGGCATTCCGTGGCCATATAAATGGAGCCCTTGCTGTGGATGAGATTGTTGATGTCGGCTTCGGTCAGCACCAGATCGCGACCCAACGCGGTCTCTTTCCCTGAGAACAATAGAAATTCCCAACCTCCGGATTCGCTCTCCCTGATCCGGTTCCCGCAAGCGGACCGGTCAAAGCGGCCGCGCCGGTCGATGCAGCCCGCCTTGAGAAGTTCGCCTACCGCATCAATCAGCCCGGAGCCGCACAAGCCCAGTGGTTTGCCGCCACCGACCACATTGCACTGAAGAATTTCGCCATTCTTTCCGATTTGAATGTGTTCAATGGCGCCGTTGGTGGCACGCATGCCGCAGGTGATGCCGCCGCCTTCGAAAGAGGGACCGGCCGAGGCCGAGCAGCACACCAACCAGTCTGAATTGCCAAGAACTAATTCGCCGTTGGTGCCCAGATCGATCAGAAGCGAAACATCGGAGGAACGCATCATCCCGCTGACCAGGACATCGGCAACCACATCGCCTCCGACGTAGCTGGCTACAGAGGGGAGGGGGGAGAGCAATCCACGCGGGTTGATCTTGATTCCCACCTCGGCGGCGCGGATGGTTGGCGGACTGCAGGCGGCGGGGATATAGGGATCTTTGCGGATGTTGCTGGGATTTAATTCACACAGCAGGTGAATCATGGTGGTGTTGCCGGCGCACGTCACCATGCAAACATCGTTCAGCTTCACCTTGGCGTCAACGACCAGCCCGGCGATCAGGTCGTTGATGTCGTTCACGATGACATCCCGGAGTTGCGTCCGCCGCTCGGGCAGGGCCCCGTACATGATTCGTGAAATCACATCATCGCCGAAGGAAATTTGAGAATTATACTTGGCCTTGGTTGTCAGTGTCTTGGAGGTGTTGAGATCGACAAGGTGGGCTACCACGGTGGTGGTCCCCAGATCCAGTGCCACGCCGAAAGTATTGGCCGAGGTGTTTCCGGGTTCCACGTCGACCACTTCAAGGGTCCCACCACGGCAACCCAGCAGTGCGGTGACTTTCCAGTCACTCTGCCTCAATATATCCGGCAGGCGCTGGAGCACGGAAAGACCGGTCTGCATAATGGGGATGTCACGGGTCCGCCGGATTTCACGATAGAGCCGCGCCTGGTCGCAGATGCAGTCGGTAATCGTAGGCTTGGGCAGTTCGAGATAGATCTTCTGGAACAGGGGGTTGCGAGGGAAGAGCGCGCCTTCACCCACCCAGTCGGAGATTGAACCATATCGGATCGCATCTTCAGTTGCAAGTTGGGGGACCCCGCCCACACGGGACTCAAGCGGGACCTCGATCACCACGTCGCCATCGATGAATGTCTTGCAGGCCAACGCCATTCCGCGCTGGATCTCACGTCGGTCGAGGAACATGTTGGGCTTGGCGGTAACCTTGCCGGACTTAATGATCACTCGACACTTGCCACATACGCCATCGCCGCCGCAAACACTATTGACGGCAATACCGGCGGCGGCGGCCGCTTCCAGGACACTTTTCCCGGCGGCCGCTTCGATGGTTTTGTTATCCGGCAGAAATGTTATGGAATAGGTCTTCACGCATTTGCCCAGGTCGTCTTCAGGAACTTCGAGATGCCGCTGGCTTCCCGGGGTCCCACCAGTACGGTCCATCCCGATTCATCCTTAAGGCCGCCGCTCATGACCGCGATGTAGCCGGGGATAATAACTTTCCGGTGGGAGACCTTGCTCTTGACCTCGTCTGAATTCAGGAACGCGGCAACTTTCTCGGAGGTGAGTTTATCGGAAGCGAATGCGGTCAAGACGGAGGTGCCCTCGGTATCGAGAACCCCGATGTAGGCGGGGACGCGACTGGCTTCCACTTCGCCCGCGACCGTATAATAGGTCAGCGAGAAGTTGGTGGTGATCATCAGCGGAGAGTCCGAAGTGACCGCACCAATGGCATTCAGCTTGGCTTCCACCTGGATCGGCTTGCGCGGATCGGTGTAGAGGTTCTGGCTGACAGTCAGGATGGGCATCAGTTGCTCCGGGTTGTCGAGCTCGGTGAGCACGATGCCGGCATACTTGGCCACATACATGCAGCACTCAGAGACATTAACCAGCGGATCCACAGTGCTATTGGTAACCAGGCAGGGGTACCCCAGTGTGCGCATGTTCTTCTTAAGCGCCATGCGCCGGACCGCGGTCAGGGCTTGCAAGGTTTTGGAGATACTGGGCATCGTAACATCCAGAACGATATCCTGAAGACCGGCGGCACGGGCCTTTTCAACCAGTGGAACCAGTTGATCCAGATCCGGCGCGGTTATGGTCAGGGGACAGCTATGGGTCTTGGCCAGGGTGATAAACGCCTCAAGCGTTGTCGCCGTTGCCGCATGGATCAGCGGCTTCTTGCCTGCGAATGTGGTCAACACGGTGTTCAAATGGGCCGCCTGTGATGACATCAGTACCATGGGGAGATCCAGTGCGCTTGCGGCTTGAACGGCCTTGGCGAAAGGCTCCGCCTTGCCGCTGGCATTGACGATGGCTACGATATTGGCGTGCATGGAGATACCCACGCGCACGAACTTCAGCTTGCGGATCTTGTCGATCCGGGCCTTCAGGGCGCCATCATCCAGGGTGTCGGCGATCATCACGCCGACACCGGCCGGGTGGTAGAATGACTCCTCGTGGCGGAACATGACGGTTTCGTTGCCAATCTCGAGTTTGTTCGGTCCATCACCGATGGTCACCAGGCGGATGGGGGGGGCGGAGGCTCCGGCCAGTTCAAGCTTGGAGGCTTCGCTGACGTCCGGACACTGGTCAAGACTCGCCTGCTTCTGCGCGAGTTTCATGGCAAAGGCCAGACACGTCGGGCACCCGCATTTTTTGCAATTCGTTTTCGGCAGCAATTTGAAGATATCCAGCGCTTTCAAAGCCATAATTCGCCTCCCATTCAGTTCTATTTTGTTAGTATTTTACAGCAAAGCATTCATTTCCAGGGCGGGGTGTCCTACCTTCTGCAGGTACTCCACCAATTCTTCACCCGTTGTCGCTACGGTCTCATCCGCGATCAGGTCCAGGAGATTCGGTACGCCCACTTCCGTTGCGCGAGTTCCGAATTTTTCACGGTAGAATTCCTTGAGTTCCTTGGGCATCCACAGCAACCGCTTAAGTCCGCCGTCTGCCGCAATGAACTTCTTGCTCAGAACATAGAGCCGGCCCACGCCCAGGAACCCCGGGGTTTGATTGCCGCCCCCCACGGATCCGGCCAGTGTTGAGAATTTCATGCCGCAGGGTGTCATCCCGCCGAATTCACGATTGACGATCATGAATCCGTTGGCTTCCGGGATCAGCGCCAGAATACACTCGAAACAGCCGCACGACGTCATGGGATCTTCCATGAGCGAGTAAAGACTGACTTTTTCAATGGTCCGGTTTGAACTCTGGTAGACAAAGTCGTTGACCTCCTGCCACTGCCCTTTGCCGGCGTCAATAACGTGGGTTTTCTTGATGGGGCGGTTGCCGCCGGTCGGGTCAATTTCATAGCCCACCTTGCCGTCCAGCCAACTCACAGCGCCGCAGAGCCCCAGACGTTCAGGGCTGATGACGCAGATATGATTCGGGGCGAAAGACTGGCAAAGGGCGCATGAGTAGAACACATCGACGCTTTCATCCGTCATTCCGAGGATGCGTTCGTCGCGATGCGCATAGGACGTGCGGGCTTCCTTCAGGGCAGCCTCGACCTGCGCCTGATCCGTGATGATCTTGACCTGCACCTTGTCCACGATTTTGCTGTAAAGATTGTGGATTTGAGCATGGATCATGGTGCCAAAATGCTTCAGTCGGAAGCCGCTGGCATAGGCATCCTTGCTGATGCGCACCCAGATGATGTCGCGCTGGCTCATGTGGAAGACCCCCATGGCGTAGTTCAGGAAGTCGTGGACCTTGCGTTCGATCAGGGGTTCAAAATCCGAGTGCATGGCACGTCCGGCGATTTCCACCACAATCCCGAGCGGCATGGCTCCGCCCACCTTGGCCGTGTCGATATCCGGGCCGATCAGCTCGATCTTGCCATCCTCTACCTGATCCATTTCCTTCATGTGGACGAATTCAAACGCGGTTGAATATTTTCCGCCGAATTCCACATGCGTATCCTCACGCCGTACCCGCTCCCCTTCGAAGGCGGCGGAGTAGGAGACCGGGATGTCAAGTTGTGAGACAGAGACCTTGACGCCGCGCACCTCGATACAACGGGGAACGAGATTGGCATAGTCCAGCTCATGGACGACGTGTTCATAAGTGCAGATACCCGTCGGCTTGATTTCAGGGATATTGGTGTCGGCGATGACCGGGAATCCCATGTTGATCGCCCCGGCGCCGGTGGCGTATTTGATGTCATCCACATTGCCAAGGGTGAGGCCGAATGCGAAAACACGGTTCTTGCAGTATTCGAGACACTTGCGGGCTTGCCCGGCCTTCAGCCCGCCGAAGGTCAGCGCGCCGCGGATGGCCCAGCTTAACGGATAGATGGCGCTGACCGTGTCGCGGCCATAAGGCACAATGTAGGAATCCCATCCCATCTGCACCTTCTTTTCCTCAAGTTGATCCACAATGCTGACGCCGTTCGTGGAGGAGCCTGCGAATACCATGATGCTTCGCTTCTGGAATTCGCGCACGATTCTCACAGCTGTATCACTGTCGGGGGCGGCGCCCAGAATGGCGGCAAATCCCGGCATGCGGCCGTCCACCAACTGGATGCCCAATGTACGGAGGATGGTGTCCGAGAAAAAGCCGTTACAGCCGGGTTGGGGCTCCTGGGCATAGAGATAACGCAACACCATGATGATTTCCTCTGCCAGCAGAGTGGCAATGCCAGCATCCAGCGCGGTGCCGAGGTAGGGGAACCACAAGTGATCCGTGGGTTCCGGACCGAGCAGTTCACGGCAGTGGGCCAGAATGGATTTCAATTCACCGACCGTTTTTGTCTCCAATCCCATCAGCGCATTGGCCATGGGCAGGTAATAGGCGGTGTCAGGAAAACCGATGGCGGTGCCTTCGCTTTTTTCCTCCCGGGCCTTGTTGTAAAATTCTTCGGCCTGGCGAACGACCTCATAGGCACCTCGGATTGCGGCGCTGGCGATAATTTTGGACATAGTTTAAGTGCTCCCTTTTGTTAGATCGTTGCGTGTTCGGTTGTCTCGAGGGGTTTGTACATCATCGGGCGGAGTTTCAGCGCCACCCGCTTCCTGTCCATATGCTCGATCATGAGCCGTGCGGCCTTGACCGGGTCATCCTCGAAGTTGAATTTGCCCCCTGTCAACTGCTCGACATCCTCGGTTAGCCATTTGGTGACGTCCTTGCTGCCCAGGACGCGCATGGCGGGGCTGTAATTGACATAGGCCCCCGAGGCCACGCAGTAGAAGCCGATCGCAATGGCCTTTTCACACATGGCTTCCGGTGCCGCACCGGCGATGGGAAGATCGGAGAGCTTGTCACCCAGTCCGCCTTCCTTGATCATTTCGCACAACGCCACCAGGATCCGGCTGTTGTCAACACACGAACCGAAGTGCAATACCGGCGGAATGCCCACGGTTTCGCAAATTTCACGCAGTCCGGGACCGGCCCACTTCAAGGCGGCTTCCGGTTGGAGCAGGCCGACCTTGGCACACGCGGTTGCCGCACAGCCAGTCATGACCACCAGCACATCATTGGCCAGCAATTCGCGCACCATCGCCTGATGGCTTTCGTCCTGCCGCTTCTTGACCGTATTGCAGCCGATGACCGCCGCGACGCCGCGCAGGCGGCCTGAGATGATGGCATCGTTGAGAGGGCGGAATGAGGCACGGTAGCGTCCCCCCAGGTGTGTAAACGTATTCTGCACCGTGAACCCCGCGACCAGATCGGTCTTCTCCTCCGGGATGTCCACGGCGCGTCGGTTGGGATAATTCTCAATCGCCTGCTTGACGATCGTCTTGGCAATATCGTAGGCGTGTGTTTCCTCGAACTGGATGTGGGTGGCCCCCCGGATACGGGCTTTTTTACTCGTCGTAATCAGTTTGGTGTGGAAGCGGGCGACATGCTCCACGAGGGCCGGCATGACACACTGCACATCCACCAGCATGACTTCGACCGCCCCGGTTGCCACAGCCAGTTCCTGATGCAGGAAGTTCCCCACAACCGGAGCACCCTGCCGCATGAGGACTTCGTTGGCCGTACAACAGATACCGCCCACCATGATGCCCTTGGCCCCTTTAGATTTGGCCAATGCGATCAGTTCAGGGTCGCGACTGGCCATGACCACCATTTCCGAGAGGGTGGGCTCGTGGCCATGAACGACAATATTCACCTCATCGTGCTTGAGCACGCCGAGGTTGACTTTGCTGCGAATGGGTTTCGGGGTTCCGAAAAGAATGTCGCTGAAATCCGTGGCCAGCATGGCACCCGCCCAGCCATCACCCATGGAGGTCCGCAGTCCGTGCATGAGCAGATTGACGTAGTCGGCATCCACCCCTTCGTGGGTGCGGTGCAGGGTTTCGACAATCTCATGTTCGACTCCGACGGGGATGAGGTTGTGGGCGCGCCAGTTTTCAACGGTGGCGGCGGGGGCGCGGAGTGCCGGGTAACGGATCTCGCCTTCCTGATTGTTGAACTCGGCCAAACCCATGTTCGCCACTTCCAGGGCGATGGCTTTGATGTCTCGGTTTTCGGTGGCCACTCCCCATTCCTTGGCGAGGGCAATCAGCCGTTCCGGGCTCTTGATCGAGTATCCCTGAACTTCATCTTTTGCCACCAGTTTGAGCGTCTTGACAATGTCATGCCCGTGATCTGAATGGGCGGCCGCGCCGGCTGCCACCTGCCGGATGAGATGGCGGGCCGCCACGGTGGCGGCATCGGCCCCGCAGATTCCCTTTTTGGTTGCGGTGATGCGGCAGGGGCCCATGTCGCAAATACGGCAACACGTTCCCTGTTCGCCGAAGGGACACCGTTTCCCCTGTTCGTCGTGGCGGTCAAAGGCCGTCCCCATGGAGGCCGATTTCATCTTGTCGATCATGGCCCGTGCGGCCGGATCTGCACTCTGTTTGATGGTGTCTGTCATGCTTGTTTTTCCTGTAAGTCTATGAACGTTCTGCTGTTCTTTTTTCAATAAGGCGTACTACATTTTGAATGGTTGCCGTGACCTGTTCGCCGGCTGATGCGACGGAGCGCTTGGCAATTTCATTCTCGCGGATTCGGTTTTCATAAGGCAGAAAACCGACGAGTTCGATGCCCTTCATCGCCTGCCGTAAAAAGTCCACATCCGTCTCGCCCCGGATTTTGTTGCCGATGGCGAGGATGCGCGTGAGTCCGAGATCAGTGGCCATATCCTTCACGCGAAACGCGGTTTCGACGCTCCGGAGTCCGGGTTCCACAACAATTAAAAGGCTGTCGACAGTTTTAATGGTGCCGCGGCTGAGGTGTTCAACTCCGGCTTCCATGTCCAGAACGAGATCGGTTTTATCATCCACCAGGAGGTGGGAAATCAAGGCCCTGACCAGACTGTTCTCCGGGCAGTAGCAGCCCGTTCCCCCTTTTTTTACCGCACCGGCGACCAACACACGAATTCCGTCAATGGTGATGGCGTACCGGTCGGGGATATCCTCGACAAACGGGTTGAGGCGGAACATGCCTCCCGTGGTCCCCGGTTTGACCCCCATCTTTTCCTCAATGAGAGCATGCAGTTCAACCAGGGGCTTCACCTCCTCGGGGTGGGGGTAACCCATACAGGCCAGCAGATTGGAATCAGGGTCACAGTCAATGGCCACGACGGAATGGCCGGATGACTTGAAGGCGTGGGCGATCAATGCGCTGATCGTGGTCTTGCCGACGCCGCCTTTTCCGGTGACTGCTAATTTCACGGTTTGGTGCCTTCTGATTCCCCGCTTTTGGGCGTAGCATTGTGATCCCGATTCAAAAAGTAATTAGCCCATCCGGAGGTAAAGGACAAGTTCATCTTACGAGGGGGTGTATAATGGGATCGCATCTCTTCCAATTTCCCTGCGCCCTTCATGCGTGAATAAACGACTGTCCAGGCGCAAGGCCTTTCGTCGGGATACACTCCACACATGCCGCATTTGCTGTCACCGCAGGGGCCGTTGCGCTGTTGCTTGGCGCACATACTCTGGGGGCAACAATAGGCCATATCCGGAAGGGCGCAATCGCCGCAGTCACGGCAGCTAAAACTCAGCATTTTAACCAGGTATTCATTGAAATGGGAGAATTTCGCAAGCATAGGGTGGTTTAACGTCAGATTGTAATATCGTGTTAGAAGCCGGCATCCAATACTTCCCCGGTCAAAGGCCAGTCGATGAAAGGCCATGGCGACCTTATATCCCAATACCGCGTGCCCGGCCGGCAGTGTTTTAATGGGATCAGGATCCACCTCGACACCGGGACGGTAGGTCTTCGGGGGAGGGAACAGGTAAAACTCATCTTTACGACCGAAAGCGACTTCGGGAATGAACGACTCCCACTGGTCTGCGATTTCATCCGCCCGGTTGATGACAAATAGAAAATCCTCAGTTTTAAGCCCAAATCCGCCGATATGCACCCCGTTGAATCCCATCCCCTTGAACATGGCAATCATTTTGGCCGCTCGTTCAAGTCGTTTGGCTTTCCCCTTGTCCGCTTCCTTGGACTCGGTTTCGAGGAGCGCCAGAAGCTCATCTGTGACGACGCAACCAGGAACCAAACCCGCGTGCATGGTCTTGGCTGCGCCATAGCTTAATACGTAGACGTTCCCGATAAGCGGAACCTTGAGTCCCCGACTGGCCATGTATCTCTTGACCTCAAGGAATTTACGCATGTCATACCCTAATTGGGTAATGATAAAATCAGCGCCTGCCGCAATTTTTTTCTCCAATTTGAAGAACTGAGGCAGCAACTCCTCTTCTTTAAGTTTGAAAGGGGAAACGGCCGCGCCGATGAAAAAGTTGGTTTGGGGCAGGCGGGCTGTAGTGCCTTTTTTGGATCCGGGGATTTCGAGTCCGGCATTCATGGATTTCAGATATTTGATGGTTTGAACGGAATCCAGATCAAATACACCCGCGGCATTGCCTTCAAATCCGCTGGCAGGGTAGTCGCCCGTCAGCACAAGAAGAGGGTTGATTCCTGCCCGGGCAAGCGCCATCCCGCGCGACTCGACGGCATTCCGGTTCATGTCACGGCAGGAAAAATGGACGAGAGCGTCCAATCCATACTTATGAACCTCGGGAGCCAGGGCATCAGGGGTCATGGCGGAATTGCCGCCAGGGTTGTCGGTCAGGCTTACAGCATGGATCTTTGAGCCTTTACCAGCCAGAGCTTTGGCAAATTCAATAGCGCCTTCCACACTCGGGCCTTCTTTACCGCGGCCAGGAACAAATTCGCAAGTGATGGCAAATTCACCTTTTTCAAGTATTTCACGCAGCATATTTTATCCTGCTTTTAGCGTCTTTCATTTCTTTGAGAATGATGCTGGACTCTCATTTGACGACTCTGTTATCTTTATTGACATGAATTTACACTACCACAGTGTGGTACTCAAG
>Ga0073936_10001020_pt1 | contig 43727 bp, 32 predicted proteins | sample AliMusrvi5mmetaG_FD_87041 | JGI IMG/M metagenome (GOLD analysis project Ga0073936, IMG submission 87041) | Freshwater lake bacterial and archeal communities from Alinen Mustajarvi, Finland, to study Microbial Dark Matter (Phase II) - Alinen... | ecosystem: Environmental > Aquatic > Freshwater >...
CATCATCGCGCTGCGCAAGCCGACGCCCGCCTATCGCCCGCCCACCGGCAAGAGCGCATTCTGGCGCCTGATTTCGCATCTCTCGCTCAACTACCTGTCGCTGGTGGACGAAGGGCGAGAGGCCCTGCAAGAGATTCTCAAGCTCTACAATTTCACGGATTCCACGTATTCCCAGAAGCAGATTGAAGGCATCACCGCGGTTTCGGCCCGCAAGCAGTTTGCGCGGGTCAACTCCGAGAACGGCATCACCTTCGCCCGCGGCACGCGCGTGGATATTGATTTGGACGAGGAGAATTTCGTAGGCGGCGGGGTCTATCTATTCGCCTCCGTGCTAGAACATTTCCTGGGCCTGTATGTTACGCTCAACAGCTTCAGTCAACTGAGCGTGACAACGCGCCAGAGGAAGGAGGTGCTGAAACTATGGCCACCCAGGGCGGGCCGCCGTATCCTCCTCTAGTCGACCCCGAGCCGGAGGAAATCCCGGAGATCGAGCAATTGCTGCGCTCAGAGGCGTCGAGCTTCGAGTTCTTCCAGGCAGTGCGCCTGCTGGGGCTGTTGCACCCGGAGCGCCAACCGGTAGGCGGCTTCGCCAACCCCGACCAGGAGAGCGTTCGCTTCGGTGCGAACCCGGACTACACGTTCCCCGCCAGCCAGATCTCGCAACTGGAGTGGCATGATCAAGATCAGCCGCGGATGTGGGTGAATTTCATGGGGCTGAATGGCCCCAGTGGTCTGCTGCCGCTCTACTATTCGGGGTTGATACGCGAACGGTTGCGCGCTCGCGACACGACCCTGCGCGATTTCTTAGACTTATTCAACCATCGCGCCGTCTCGCTTTTCTATCAGGCCTGGGAGAAATACCGCTTCACGATCGCCTTCGAACGTGGCGAAAGCGACCGGTTCTCGCACCACCTTTTGGACCTCCTGGGACTGGGCACTCCTGGACTCCAGAACCGGCAGCCTCTGCCGGACGAGGGATTACTGTTTTACGCAGGACTGCTGTCCCCGCATTCCCGCTCAGCGACGGCCCTGCGCCAGTTGTTGATGGACTACTTCGACGTGCCGGTCGAAATCGAGCAGTTCGTCGGCGCGTGGCACAAGCTGGATCAGGACACGCAATGCAGGTTCACGGGCTCCGGCGACTACTCCGAGCAACTGGGCTTCGGAGCGGTAGTGGGAGACGAGGTCTGGGACCAACAATCGTGCGTGCGGATCAGGCTGGGTCCGCTGACGCTGGAGCAATACCGCGACTTCCTGCCGGATGGCCGGGCGTACGAGCCACTGCGGGCGTTGACGCGCTATTTCGCCGGGGACGAATTGGATTTCGAGTTGGAACTGGTGTTGAAGAAAGAGGAAGCGCCGCCCTGCAAGCTGGGAGAAGAGGGCAGCGGGGCGACTCAACTGGGCTGGCTGACCTGGGCCTGTTCAGTTCCCCTTCAGCAGGATGCGGAAGGGGCCGTCTTGCGGCTGTAGTCGGGGGCGGAGCGGGCCGCGATCGAGTGTGCAAGTTTTGAGGAGAAACGCATGAGTGTAAATCTTAAATCGCTGATCGGAAAGCTCAACAATCCGACCCGCGGCGCTCTGGAAGCGGCCGCCGGGCTGTGCCTTTCGCGCACACAATACAATGTCGAGATTGAGCATTACCTGCTGAAGCTGATGGATGCGACCGACACCGACGTCGCGCGCATTTTCTTTCGCTTCGGCATCAATCAATCCCGGCTCTCGGCCGAACTGACGCGGAGTCTCGACAAGCTGAAGTCCGGCAATGCGCGCACGCCATCGATAAGCCCGTCCGTGCTGAAGATGATGACCGAGGCATGGACGCTGGGTTCGATCGATTACGGCGCGGGGCAAATCCGCACCGGCTTCACGATTCTGGCATTGACCCAGGACTCGGAACTCTCCCGCGAAATGCGCGAGGTCAGCAAGGAATTCGAGAAGATCGAGGCCGAGGCGCTCAAGAAGGACTTCGTCTCCATCGTCGCCGGCTCGCACGAGGATGAGGTTACAGCCGAGGCTGGCGAGGCGCCCGCAGCGGGGGGCGGTCCGCGTCCCGGCGGCGGCAAGACCGCGAATCTGGATCAATTCACCGTCAACCTGAGCGAGAACGCGAAAAAGGGCAAGCTCGATCCGGTGCTCGGCCGCGACGTCGAGATCCGGCAGATTATCGACATCCTGATGCGGCGTCGCCAGAACAACCCGATTCTGACGGGCGAGGCGGGCGTCGGCAAGACTGCCGTAGTCGAAGGCTTCGCTTTGCGAATCGCCAGCGGCGACGTGCCGCCCGCGCTCAAGAACGTCACCGTCCGCACGCTGGATCTGGCGCTGCTGCAGGCCGGCGCGGGCATCAAGGGCGAGTTTGAGAACCGGCTAAAGGGCCTGATCGAGGAGGTGAAGTCCTCTCCCACCCCGATCATTCTGTTCATCGACGAAGCGCACACGATGATTGGAGCAGGCGGCCAGGCAGGTCAGAACGACGCCGCGAACCTGCTGAAACCGGCACTGGCGCGCGGCGAACTTCGCACCATCGCCGCGACCACCTGGTCCGAGTACAAGAAGTACTTCGAGAAAGACCCCGCCCTGGCACGCCGCTTCCAGGTGGTCAAGGTGGACGAGCCGACGGAAGCCGTTTGCAGCGTCATGATCCGCGGCATCGCCGCCTCGCTGGAGAAGCATCACAAGGTACGCATCCTCGATGACGGCGTGAACGCAGCCGTCCGCTTCTCCCACCGCTACATCGCCGGGCGCCAGCTGCCCGACAAGGCGGTGAGCGTACTCGACACTGCGTGTGCCCGTCTCGCCCTGGGCCAGAACTCGACCCCTCCGGCGATCGAAGACGCAATCCGGCAGTTGGACGACCTGGCGGTGCAGGAGCGCGTTCTGACGCGCGAGACGGCAGCCGGGGCCGACCACTCGGAACGATTGGAAGAGATTAAAACCAAGCGCGCCGGCGTGGAAGCCAACCTGGCCGTGCTCAAGGAGAGGTTCGAGAAAGAGAGCGGACTGGTCAACAAGATCCGCGAACTGCGCACCAGCCTGGAAGAGGGCACCGGCGACGGACTGGAAGCCAAGCGCACGGAACTGGACCAGTTGAACGCGGAGTTGGATGCTTTGCAAGGCGACTCGCCGCTGTTGCGCGTCTGCGTGGATAGCCACATCGTCGGCGAAGTGATCTCCGCCTGGACGGGCATTCCAGTGGGCAAGATGTTGAAAGACGAGGTGCAGACGGTTCTCACCCTGGAGGACCACCTCGGCTCCCGCGTAATCGGCCAACCGCATGCGCTGGAAGCGATCGCCCAGCGCATCCGGACTTCGCGCGCCAGCTTGGAAGATCCCAACAAGCCGATCGGCGTGTTCATGCTGGTGGGGCCCAGCGGCGTCGGCAAGACGGAAACCGCACTCGCGCTGGCGGACCTCATGTATGGCGGCGAACGCAACCTGATCACGATCAACATGTCGGAGTTCCAGGAAGCGCATACCGTCTCCACGCTGAAGGGTTCGCCTCCCGGATACGTGGGTTACGGCGAAGGCGGCGTGCTGACGGAAGCGGTCCGCCGCAGGCCGTACTCGGTCGTGCTGCTGGATGAAGTCGAGAAGGCCCACCCGGACGTCCTGGAGCTGTTCTTCCAGGCCTTCGACAAGGGCCAGATGGAAGACGGCGAAGGTCGCGAAATCGACTTCAAGAACACCATCATCATCCTTACGTCGAACGCGGCCACGGACACGATGATGAAGCTGTGCGCCGACCCGGAGACCATGCCCTTCCCGGAAGGCATCGTGAAGGCGATGAAGCCGGAGCTGGACAAGATCTTCAAGCCAGCCTTCCTCGGGCGCATGGTGATCATCCCGTACTACCCGATCCGCGACGAGGCGCTAAGGCGCATCATCGGGCTGAAGCTCGCCAAGATCCAACGGCGGCTGCACCAGAATCACAAAATCCATCTGATTTGTGAGGACGCACTGACCGAAGAAGTGGCACGGCGCTGCACGGAAGTCGAGAGCGGCGCGCGCAACGTGGACAACGTGCTTACGAACACCCTGCTGCCGGAGATTTCCCGGCAGATCCTAAGCCGTATCGCCGAAGGTCAAAAGCTCGAGGCGATTCACGTCGGCGTTGGCGAAGACGGCAGTTTCCTGTACTCGTGAGCCCTTTCCGAACGGGCCTGCCGGCGGCGTGTGAAGCCCCGGCAGGCTCGTTTCTTATGGGAATCCCACTGAATACGAAAGGAGAATAGAAATGGCTGACAATTACGTTGAAGAGGGCCGCTTCCTGTACTTGGACTCGCCGTCCACAGGGCTCGATCTGATGCTAGTTTCCTTCAAAGGCCACGAGGGGATTTCCGAGTTGTTCTCCTTCCAACTCGAACTCCTGACCGAGAAGGCGGATCTTCACTTTGAGGACATCCTCGGGGCCAGCCTCAGTTTCGGCATCAACGGGGCTGAAGGCGACACGAAACGGCATATAAACGGGATAGTGACGGCCTTTTCCGAACTGCCCCGGCAAAACCGGCTGTATCGGTACAGCGCTGTCGTTTCGCCCGAGATCTGGAAGCTGACGCGAATAAAACGTAGCCGCATCTTCCAGAACAAAAGTGTCGTGGATATTCTGAACGAAGTCCTAACCGGATACTCCGTCGAGTACCAGTTGCAGGGCACGCACAATCCGCGCGTGTATTGCGTTCAGTATCGGGAAACGGACTTCGATTTTATCTCGCGTCTGATGGAAGAGGAGGGGATTTGCTACTTCTTCAGCCACTCGGTGGGCAGCCATAAACTCGTCCTGTCGGATACTCCGTCCGGGCACCAGGATATTCCCGGTGTCGCCAGCATCGTGTACGACCCCGCGGGGGAAGATAATCGCTTTGAACAGCGCATTTCAGACTGGCGGAAGACCCAGCGCTGGGACTCGGGCAAGTACACATTGCGTGATTATTGTTTTCAAGTACCGCAGAAGAATCTGCAAGCATCGCAGGATATACTCGCCACCACACAGGTTGGGGTAGTCACGCACGCGCTCAAGCTCAAGCAGAACGTCGACATCATGCAGGTTTACGACTACCCCGGTGGTTACGCGAAGACTGTCGAGGGCGGGCCCTCGAATGCACTTCAGAAAGTGTTCGAAGACAATGAGGCTGCGGCAAAACGGGGAATCGGGCGAATCGAGACTGCGCAATTCCTGATCCGCGGCGAGAGCGACGTTCACACTTTCATTCCCGGATACCGCTTCTCCCTCGTCAGACATTTCAACGGCGATGGTGCTTACCTGATTACCTCCGTTACCCATGAAGCCGAGGAAGGTTCGTTTGCCTCAGAAGGCGGCGTCGAGGCTACCAGCAGTTACCGCAACATATTTACGTGCATCCCCTTCAGAATCCCATACAGTCCTCAATGCTCCACGCCAAAACCGCAAATGCGCGGGTGCCAGACGGCCTTTGTCGTTGGTCAGGCAGGCGAGGAAATCTACACCGACGAATACGGCAGGATTAAGGTCCAGTTTCATTGGGACCGCGAGGGCACCGCGGACGAGAAGAGTTCCTGCTGGGTACGGGTCGCCAGTTACTGGGCCGGCAAGAAGTGGGGCGCCTTCCATTTGCCAAGAATCGGGCAGGAAGTTCTGGTTGATTTTCTAGAGGGCGACCCGGATCAGCCTATCGTCGTCGGAAGCGTGTACAACGCGGAAAATATGCCGCCGTATTCTCTGCCGGACAACAAAACCCAGAGCACGCTCAAGTCGCGCAGTTCCAAGTCTGGCGGGGCGGACAACTTCAACGAGATCCGGTTTGAAGACAAAATGGGCAGCGAGGAGGTCTACTTCCAGGCCGAGAAGGATCTCAATTCATTAGTGAAGAACGACGAAACTCGCAAGGTTAAGCATGATCGCAAGGTCACCATCGAGCATGACGACTCAAAGGATGTCACGCACGATCTGAAACTCACGGTTGGCAACGACCGCACCACCAAGATCTCGCATGACGACACGGCGACGATCGGGAATGACAGCAAGACGACGATCGCGCACGACGAGACAGCGACGATCGGGCACGATAAGTCCGTCACGGTTGGCGGCAAAAACACCGTCACCATCGCCATGGACAGCAGCGAGACCATCGGCGGCAAGCAGAACGTCACGGTTGCGCAGAATCAGACCGTGACCATTGGCGGGAGCGAATCGCATACGGCCGTATCGCGAACCACGACAATCATGGGCGCGGACTCCACCACGGTCGCGGCCACTGTAACCATTACTGCAGCAGGTGGCCTCACTATCACGTCTGGAGGACCAGTCTCGATTACCGCCCCGATGATTACTCTGACGGCCCCCGTGGTGCAGGCTGCCGGCGTAATCCAGTGCACGACGCTGATCGCCGCTGCTGGCGTCGTGTCGCCCATGTACACACCCGGTGCGGGGAACATCTTCTAAGGCCGGGCTATTATGGACACCGGGCAACCCATTCGGGAACAGCCAGCGCAGGATCAGCGAGCGGAACCGGAACGGGTCTTGGCGGCCCTGGCCGGACTGCTGAATCCGGAGGTCGATCCGGTTCCGCATCTGGCCGCGATCTCGACCTGCCTGGATCATGCGGATGAGCCAGTCCGCCTGCTGGCGGCAGTCGTTCTGGGACGACTGGGCGCGGACGCCGTACCGGCGTTGATCCATGGACTGCACCCGGAGCAACCCACAGCGGTCCGCACGGTCGCCGCACTGGGGCTGGCGTCCCTGGGTCCGGCGGCAGCCGGCGGAGTCCGGGAGTTGTGCCGCTGCCTCACCTCGCCCGTGGATGGATTGCGCAACGCGGCCTCGGTCGCATTGGGCAAGATTGGCGCGCCGGCCGCTCCGTCTTTGGAGTTGATGTTACGCTTCTCGGATCCGGGCACTCTTTCCGCGGCGGTGGCTGCACTGGCAATGATCGGCCCGCCCGCGGCGCAGACCGTACCGGGCGTCGAAGCGCTGGCAGCGCGCGCACCGCTGCCGCTCCAATTGGCCTGTGCCTCCGCCCTGGCTCAGATCAGCGGCGACGCCGGGCGCGGTTTGCCAGTACTTCTCGGTGCTCTCTCGAACCCGGACCCCGCGAATCGCAGGATCGCGCTGGATCGCATTGGTGAACTGCAGGCTGCTGGAGGACCCGCGGCGCCCTACCTGCTGCATTCACTGGGCGACCCGGATGCGCCCGTGCGGGCGGCGGCGGCGCTGGCCATCGCGCGCACGCGCGTCCCAGCCGCGCATAGTCTTCCGTCGCTCGTCCAGTTGCTTGAGGATCCAGTCCCAGAAGTGCGTGTGCACGCGGCTATCGCGCTCTCGGGGTTGGGCCGCGAGGCCGCGCAAGCACTGCCCTATTTGCGCGCTCATGCGCAGGACCCCGATCCAGGCGTCGCCTCAGCCGCCAACGCCGCCGTGGAGACGATAGAAAAGGCGGGGCAGGACTCGACAGCCGCGAGCTTTTTGAATACTCTTGACTAAATGTCCGTTTGAACGGAGGAGAATATGGCCTTCTGTACCAATTGCGGCACGCAAACTGACGCCGCCTTCTGCACGAAATGTGGACAGCCAGTTGGAGCCCCGTCTCCTGGTGCTTCCGCACCTGCCTTCCAGCCCACGCCAACATCCGCCGCTCCGCCAGTCGCTCCCGCTCCGCGCAAAACCAGCCCGCTGCTTTGGATTCTGGGTGGAGTAGTCGGCCTCATCGTGCTGGTCGGGATTCTGATCATCGGCGCGGGTCTGTTCGTGGCTCACAAGGTGAAGGACGCCGGGTTCGATTCGGCCCTGGCGCAGAAGAACCCGGCCTTGGCCGCAGCCAAAGTGATGGCCTCGCTGAACCCGGATATCGAGATTGTGAAGATCGACGAAGACCGGGGTGTGCTCACGATCAAGGACAAGAAGTCGGGCAAAGTCATCACGATGAACGCCGAAGACTTCAAGAACGGCAAGATGAGCATCTCGGACGAGAGCACCGGCGGGAAGGTCTCTTTTGGCGGTAACGGCGCGAGCCAGCTTCCAACCTGGGTGCCGTCTTATCCTGGCTCGAAACCCGAGGGCACGTTCTCCGCAACCGACGACGCCAGCGAGGGGGGCATGGCGCATTTCAAGACCAGCGACGCGGGGTCGAAGGTCATCACCTTCTACCAGGACGCGTTGAAGGGTGCCGGCTTCAAAATCACGTCAACCTTCTCCGGCGATTCGGGCGATTCCAAAGGCGGCCTGGTGACGGCAGAGGACTCGGCCAACCGGCGCACGGTGATGGTGACGGTCAGTTCCGCCGGTAGCGAAGGCACGGACGTCGCGCTTACCTACAGCACGAAGAAGTAAATCCAGCTTGCGGCAGGCGCGAGGCGCTGTGGGGCGCTGGTCCGGGATTGGACCTCGGACGATGCCTATCCGCCTGTCCGTCGAGTTGCTAGTATTATTACCATCGTTCAGGAGGAAGATCATGAAGAGCTATATTCGCGCGGCAAGCTTGCTTGCGCTCCCACTTTTTCTACTCAAGGCCGATTTCAGCTACGACCAGACCTCGAAGATGACTGGCGGCGCAATGGCCGGCATGATGAAGATGGCTGGCGCCTTTTCGAAAGACGCCAGGAAGGCCGGCGAAGCGAACGTCTCGACCATCGCTGTGAAGGGTAACCGGATGGTGCACGGCACTTCTGACACGGCCGAGATTATCGATCTGGACGCCGAGACCATCACGCGGGTCAATTTCTCCGCCAAGACCTATTCCGTAATGACCTTCGCGCAAATGAAGCAAATGATGGACGACGCAGCCAAACAGATGCAGGCGCACCAGAAGGAAGGCCAGGGCGACATGCAGTTCGAGGTGTCATTGAAGGACACCGGCGCCAAGAGAATGATCGCCGGCCTGGACACGCACGAAGTTGTGATGACCATGAAGCTGAAGGGCAAGGACGAGAAGAGTGGCGCCAAAGGCTCCATGGATGTGGTCACCGACATGTGGCTGGCCCCGAAGGTGCCGGGTTACGGCGAAGTTCAGGCCTTTTACAAGCGCATGGGCGAGAAGCTGAGTTGGAACCCTGGAGGAAATCCGATGATGGGCAGCCGCCCCGAGATGGCCAAGGCCATGGAGGAGATGGCGAAAGAGGGTTCCAAGATGGATGGCATGCCGGTTCTTCAAATCGTCAAGACGGGCAGTTCGGTGGAGGGCGCGCCTGCGGAGAACGGCAATTCCACTCAGGCGCAGCCGGCTCAATCGACGTCCCAGGCGCCTACGGCACAGTCGTCTGACCAGCCCACATCTCTTACGGGCGCTCTCGGTGGGGCGCTGGCCGGGCGCTTCGGGCTCGGCCGGAAAAAGAAGCCGCAGTCGGACGACTCGCAGTCCGCGTCGTCCTCTCAACCTCAGCCTCAATCCCAGGGCCAGGCTTCCAGCGGTTCCGCCAGTTTGATGGAGATGACGATGGAGATGTCCAACTTCTCATCCGCCTCAGTGGACGGATCGAAGCTGGAAGTGCCCGCTGGATTCTCGAAGGTTGAAGGGGACCTTGCGTCCCCGCGCGGGAAACACTCGCGCTAAGCGCCTGTACTATCCTGAACTGCCAGCAAAGCAGCTTGACAACCACTAGGTGGGGGCACGGTCCTGAGAACGTGCCCCGCCTATCACGAAGTCCGCTGAGTCGTTTAGCCTTCGGCTTGCTTCTGCGCAATCGGCCCGATCACCGGCAACACCAGGGGCGTGTTGTTGTAGGCCTTGAACATGAGCACCAGCCAGAGCAGGAACCCGCCTAGTCCGATCACAAGCCAGACAAGCGAAGTCAAGATCGCGAAGAGCGCGCCTAGCAGGTGGTACCCCATGGCTCCGAGCACGATACCAAAACCGTAGTGCAAAATGATCCAGGCCACGTTAAAGAAAATCGACTGAAAGGCGTGGAAACGGATCGTTTTGTTCTGGTTGTAAGGTGCCAAAACCAGAAACAGAATGCCTGTTATCAGTCCCAGCGCATAACACAGTGCGCCAGCTACGTTATCCTGGAGCCCGGCCGCCGAAGGCGAAAGCCCAGGTGCAAACTGTGGCCCTCCAACCGGTGCCTGTCCCGGGCTGCCGGCAGCCCCCGCGGCAGTCCCGCACTTAGGGCAGAAAGCGCCCGTAACTTCAGTCCCGCAATTCCCACAAAATGCCATTTTGCGTCTCCTCTCCTGACATCCATCCAATCCTGAATCCCATCGCAGCAATCAATCTCAGGTCCAGCCAGCGCGCGTGCCGCTCCAAGCCGAAGGGACGACAGGGCGTTCCCACTGCGCGGCGACTGGGGTTCTGCAAAAACTTCCGCAAATTCACCCGTGCCTAGCCGAAATCGATCTGACCAGCCATCGGACGAATCTCTCGATGATGCCACACACCCGCACTCGCGAAATGCGAGTGCGGGCAAAATTCAAAACTTGCTCCGGAATGAATCTCAGTATATATGCGCAGAGGCTGCACGGCTGAGTTTCTTGCAAGCTCCCATTTGGAATCGGGCATCCAGCGTCTTGTCGCGGCGGCATCCCGGCGGGTCACGCTCCCCGGATGTGCGTGTCCCGGAGTTCCATCATTTCGCCACGCAGGAACGGCGGCACCTGCCAACAACCGGTAGTTCTGGACTGAGCATGGCCGAGTCGCGGTCTGCCGGACCAACTATAGTGGGCAGAGTATGATGCGAGAACTTGGGAACAGACAGATTTGCATGCTGTCGTTTTGCCTGCTGGCTTTCTACCAACTGCCGGCACAGGCGGAGAAGCCGGCTTACGATGCGGTGAATCCGTTTATCGGGACGGGCGAGGACGGGCATACGTTCCCGGGCGCGGCCGTGCCTTTCGGCATGGTGCAGCTCAGCCCCGACACACAGATTCGCCCGTTCAAACAGAGCTACAAGTGGGCCGCGGGTTACCGCTACGAAGACCACTCGATACTGGGGTTCTCGCATACTCATTTTTCCGGGACGGGCCATTCGGATCTTGGAGACGTGCTGATTCAACCGATCAGCGGCGAGGTGCGGCTCGAACCCGGCGAACCTGGCACGGGTTATGCTTCGCGCTTTCGTCACGAAACGGAGCAAGCTCAGCCGGGCTACTATGCCGTGACGCTGGATGAATACCGCGTACGTGCGGAATTGAGCGCGACCGAGCGTGTCGGCGTGCATCGCTACAGCTTCGCCGCCGGCCAAGAAGCGAGCCTACTGATCGATCTGCGGTCGTCAATCTACAACTATCCAGGCAAGGTTCTGTGGTCGCGGATCCGGCTGCGGACCGACGGCACGATCACCGGGATGCGGGAGACGCGTGGCTGGGCGCCTGGCCGGCAGCTCTATTTCGCGCTGCGCTGCTCACAACCACTAAGCGGCCATGAGTTCCTCGATCGAGAACCCGTGCCGCAGGAGTACAAGGGATTCCCACCGCCCGGCGCCGGGTCCGCTGACGTCCCGTCCATAGAAGGGCGCGGCTTGATTGCGGTGCTGCATTTCGGCCGGATCGGCAGGCCATTGGTAGTGAAGGTCGCGCTGTCCCCGGTCAGCGAGGACCACGCTATCGCCAACCTCGACTCCGAGGTTCCAGGCTTCGATTTCGACGCTGTCCGGGCGAGCGCCCGGCGGAGTTGGGAGCGGCAACTAGCCCGGATGAACATCCGTGCGACAGAGCCGATGCGGGAGAATCTCTACACCGCGCTGTACCACGCATTGATGGCGCCCACCACATCCATGGACATCGATGGCAGCTATCGCGGTCCCGACAACCAGGTGCATAAGGCCGTCGGATTCCATTTCGTCTCGACCTTCTCGCTGTGGGACACCTACCGTGCCGAACAACCCTTGATGACCCTGCTTCAGCCCGAGAGCCGCACGGTTGACGTCATCCGCTCATTGCTGGAATCGCGCCGTTACAGCCCATTTGGGATTCTGCCGGTCTGGCAGCTTCAAGGCCTCGAGACCTGGTGCATGATCGGGTATCACGCCGTGCCTGAAATTGCCGACGCCTATATGAAGGGCATTCGCGGCTACGACGCGGGCGAGGCGCTGAGCGCGATGGTCGCCAGCGCCCGCTATGCTCCCTACGGCCATCTCGCCGACTACATGCAGCTCGGCTATGTGCCCGTTGATCGGGACGCCGAGGGAGCCTCGAAGACAGTCGAGTATGCGTTTGACGATTGGGCGATTGCGCGCGTCGCACAGGCGATGGGACGCAAGGACATCGCCTCAGAGTTTGAAAAACGCTCGTCGAACTGGCGCAATGTCTTCGACAGCAAGGCGGGTTTCATACGCCCGCGGCTCAGCAACGGTAGCTACCGTGAACCGTTCGACCCCGAGCGGAGCGGCGTCGATAGCGGATTCACCGAGGGCAACGCGTGGCAATACTCGTGGTATCAACCGCATGACGAAGGCGGATTGGTGCGCGCTCTCGGGGGCGACGCGCAGCTGGTGGCCAAACTGGATGCGACGTTCGACGCCATCGTCGATCCAAAGAAGTACGCCGACGTGGAAGACATTGCCGGGATGATCGGCCAGTACATTCACGGGAACGAACCCAGCCACCATTTGGCGTACCTGTACAACTACGCGGGGGCTCCATGGCGCACGCAGGAGCGGCTCAAGCAGATCGTCGATACGCAATACAAACCGTCGCCCGAGGGATTGGCCGGCAACGACGATCTGGGCCAGATGTCGGCCTGGCTGCTGTTCACAGCGATGGGCTTCTATCCCGTCGCGCCGGCTTCGAATGAATACGTGATTGGGCGTCCTTTCGCCGACGAGATCACTTTAACTCTGCCCAACGGCAAGCTCTTCCACATTGTGGCGGAGCAGTTGAGCGATACGAATCCGTATGTCGGCAGCGTGCGGCTGAATGGCCGCCCGCTGAAACGCGGCTTCTTACGGCACGAAGAGATACTCGGTGGCGGCGAACTGCGCTTCGTGATGAGTTCACAACCGGACAAGAGTTGGGCAACGCTGCCAAACGCCCGTCCGTTCTCGCTGACGCCTTACCGGTAGGTCGAGACGCGTTCAAGCGAGCTTCCAGGGTTTCCGATAGCGCCGGGTGGCTAAGCGCTGGGCCTCGGAATCCCCGGTGATCCGCTCTTTTGTGTCATCCCAGCGCAACCGCCGTCCGGTCCGGTAGGCGATGGTTCCCAGCAGCGCGCCTTTCGTCAGGCGGTGCGCGTAGTCGACGTTGCAGGTGGTCAACTGGCGCGATTTGATGGAATCAAGAAACTCACGAAGGTGCCCGGGCGAGTCGGGGATGGTCCGTGGCGGCCTCTGGAAATCGGTCACGGGTTTGCCTTTCACGAACAACTGGTGAGTGGTGTAATCCACCAGCAGCGTGCCCTCACTCCCTTGGAACAAGCAGCCGATATTGTGGTTTTCAAAGCCCGGGAATCCTCTGGGGCCAACAGTCCAGGTCAGCATAGGCCCGCCCGGGTACTCGTAGACGACCTCCATCTGATTAGGGGTCTCGGCGTTGTCGTCCAGGTTGCGATTGCCCAGTGTGACCACGCTGGTAGGGGCCTGCAACTCCAGTGCCCAGTAGGCCACGTCAGTGATATGACACCAGAAATCGGTGAATACGCCGCCTGAGTAGTCCCAGAAGTAGCGGAAGGTAAAATGCGAACGATTGGGGTTGTAGGACCGTTTAGGAGCGGGCCCAAGCCAAAAGTCGTAGTCGAGTTCCTTGGGCGGCGTCCCGTCGGCCGGCCGGACAAGTCCCTTGTCCTCCGACTGAATCCAGCAGGAGACACGGTCGATCTTCCCCAGTATGCCCGAACGCACGAGTTCCACCGCGCGGCGGTAATTGGGGTAGTCGTTGTGGATGTGATTGCCGAGTTGAGTGATGCGCTGGTTCGCCGCGGCGGCGGCCACCATGGCGCGCCCTTCGCCGATCGAATAGCACAGCGGCTTCTCGCAAAACACGTCCTTTCCGGCCTTGCACGCCAGGATGGTGGGCAGCGCGTGCCAGTGGTCAGGTGTGGCGACGCACACGGCATCCACGTCTTTCTGCTCCAGCAGTTTGCGAAAGTCGCCGAACGTGGGCGGGCGCTTGCCGCGCGTCTGCTCCACCAGGCCGGCAGCGTGTCGAAGATGCGCTTCGTCCACATCGCATAACGCCGTGACGTTCACGTCGGGGTGCTTCATGAACTGCTCCAGCCGGCCGCTACCCATGCCGCCAAGGCCGATGAAGCCCATGTTGATGCGCTCGCTCGGCGCGGCGTTGGCTTGGGCTCGCAAGTTGCGGCCGGCAAGACCGAGGGCGGCGGCTCCCGCGGCTGTCTCGATTAGAAACTCACGTCTGTTTGGTTGCATTGTCAGGCCCGTTCGATAATGCTCTTGAGTGGTTCTCGGTGCGCCATCAAATCATACCTCCAACCGCCGCTCTGGGACCCGAGCCCCCCTCGAATTGAAGATGTCCCCTAGCTAGTTGATTTGAGTTGTCGTCGAGGTCCGCCCGGACCGCGGCGGGGTGGCAGGTGGAATCGCGCCCTCTGGTAGAGTCGATACTAATGAGATACCTGATCCTCCTAGCCACCCTCACCACCCTGAGCGCGCAGCAGCCGCCCGCCTCCGCGGGCGACGATACTCGCGGGTATAACGACACTCCCCAGATCATCGGCCAAAAATGGAAAGTTCACGACATGTCGCGTCCTCGACCGGCGAAGGTAACGCCGGGTGCGCCGGTTTCGAGCGTCGCACCGCCTTCCGACGCGATCGTTCTGTTCGACGGAAAGGACCTCTCTCAATGGGTGACCCAGGGGCACGGGGGCACGACGAAAGCGCCGACGTGGAAACTGGGCGACGGATATATGGAAATCGCTCCGCGCACTGGGAAGCTCGTCACCAAGCAGAGCTTTGGCGATTGCCAGCTACACGTAGAGTGGATGATTCCGGAAAGCGCCACCGGTAAAGGACAAGGGCGCGGGAACAGCGGCATTGAGTTGATGACGCGCTACGAAATCCAAGTGCTCGAGTCCAACGAGAATCTCACTTACGCGGATGGCGGAGCCGGAGCGATTTACGGCGTTTGGCCTCCACTGGTGAATCCGGCGCGTCCGCAGGGTCAGTGGAACGTGTACGACATCTTCTTTGAAGCCCCGCATTTCGAGGGCAGCAAGGTCGTCAAACCCGCGCACATAACCGTCGTGTTCAACGGTGTTCTGGTGCAGAACTACAAGGAATTCCTCGGCACAACGACCTGGAGGCAGAATGGCGTGTACGAACCGCATCCACCCGAGCAACCGTTGAGCCTGCAGGACCACGACCAGCCAGTGCGGTATCGCAACATCTGGATTCGCAGGGTCAAGGAATCGAACTGAGCGCTTCGGCATCGCCCCGCTGCGGCAACTGCCCCGAGTCGCCGCAGCGGGGCGATGCACTGTAAGTCGTGATCGCATCCCTGGTTCAGCGCGAGTTTGCAGCTTGCTTGACGTACTCGTCCATCCAGGCGTCCACAACGTCGGTCTGCTCTTTCACCTGCCAGTGGCCGGTTTCGAGCGCGAGCACCAATTGCTTGGGCGCCGTGATCAGGTTGTACGCGGCGTAAGCCGTGGTCGGCGGACAGGTCTCGTCGTTGAAGCCCCAGGAGTAAATCCCTGGCGTCTTGATGCGGCGGGCGAAGTTGACGACATCGTAGTAGGCGGCGCTCTCCAGTTTCTCCTTCGTCCGGTGGGAGCCGTCGCCCTCCGCTTTGAACATGTGCGGCCATCCACCGGTGCGCCCCTGCACGTACCCGGGCAGGTCGGAAAGCGCCGGGTAGTACGCCGCGAGACGCTTGACCCGCGGATCAAGCGCGGCAGTCACAATCGACAGCGCGCCGCCCTGACTTCCGCCGGTAACCAGCAGGTCCGCGCCGTTCCAATTGGGCAGCGACGTGAGATAGTCGTTGGCGCGAACGCACCCGAGATAGACCCGGCGATAGTAATACCGGTCGCGCGATTCCAGTCCATTGAGCCAGTAATTGGCGAGTGCTCCGCTGCCGAGCAGGCTATAGATGCGTGCGTCCATGTTGGGCGGGATCCCATGAATTCCGATACTCAGCGTGATGGCGCCCAGTTCAGCCTGACGCAGCATTGCATGGCTGGGCGACACGCCAGCCCCGGGTACGCCCAGAACCGCAGGGTACTTCCCTGGAGCTTTTGGTTCGCACAGAATTCCGAACATACGCGACGCTGCGCCGTCTCGCGCACCCACATTCTGAAAGCTGACCTCGTACACGTTTACGGTGGAAGTCGAAAGATCCGGGAGCAGTTTGCGCTCCGCGTCGATAGGGACCTTCGACAGTGCCTCCTTGCCGCTGGCCCAGAAAGCGTCGAAGTCCGAGGGATCCCCCACTGCGGGCTGGATACGCTCCGGTGCGAAGCCCGCTGTCGCAATTCCTCTATAACTGCGGCCGCCCTCTTCCACCGTGGCGATGCAGCGCAGGAAGCCCGGCTCATTGAGCGTTCCGCCATCCACCTGCAGGCCGTCTGCATTTAGAATCACGGTCTGGGTTACCGTCGGCGGCATCATCTCCAAGCCGATCGAGTAGGTCAACTTCAGATTGCCCAGCGTGTTGCCATCGCGCACGGCACGAATGATGAACCTCGCCTTCTCGCCAGGAGCATAAGTCCAGTTGGGATGATCCGGAGCCACCAGCACCTGGATACGGCCCACATGGGATTGCGCCAGAGCAGCGAGGGAAAACAGAATCAGCAGAGCTAACGCGCGGCATGCATTGCGGTGATTCGTCACGAACAACTCCTTGGAACAATAGGACGCTTCTCGATTGCGGTGCGCGATCGATAGGTGCCAGCGGGTTGCCGCCGGAGCGCCCGGTTGGGAACCCTCCGTTCGTTACGTACGCTCCAGCAGGCACAACCAGCGGCCCCGGACGGAGGAACGTCGCTACAAGTCGAACTCACACCCGTCGCTGCCAGCTTATCATCGCAAGGAACGTCTAACCTGCAACTCGGCACTGCGCCGCGTTAGCCTCGTGCGCGGCACCAGCGTACAATCCCGCTATGCTTTACGCGAACACAGCGGCTTCTCTACGATGCCGCTTCAAACAAGGACCGTCGTGCGAGAGAACGAGTTGTCCGTGCAGTGGCCCATGGAAACCCGTGCCGAATCAGGCAACTGCGAATCTCCGGGCTGCCGCAGGTGCTTCGGGAGGTGGTGGCTGAAGGCAGCCACCCCGTGGCAAGCATCTGGGGCGGAGTCATCATCATGCAGGATGCGTTTTACGACGAAACCCGCCGTCGCGGCCTGCTGGTGCGCAAAGATCAGATGCGCGGTTCGTTCCCCGTCTGTTGGCCCAAAAGAGATCCCGGATTCCGCTTGTGGACAAAGACCTCTTCTTGGCCAACATGCGCGACGTCGTGCTTCGTCTGCGCGGCAGGACGTCGCTGTTGCTTTGGTGTGGTACCAACGAGCGCATCGAACAGAACGGCATGGTGCGGGCGTTGCAGGAACAACTTCTGCCCGAACTCGATCCGGTGCGTCCGTGGGTTTCGAGTTCAAGCAGGGAGCCGCCCTGGCGCGCGAGCCGCTGGGCATGCGCAGCTTCGGCCCCGACGACATTCAAGACTCGCGCTCCTACTTCGACCAATACGCGCACTCATCGGACTTGCTGTCAAGAACGAACTGGGACTCGAACGCGCCCCGAGCTAAAGCAGCATATTCCCCGCCCGGACGATCCAGCCAAGGCCGGTGCGCAGTGGAACCGGGCGCTGCTCAATCGTGGCTTCCCGGATGTGAGGATGCTGCGTCGCATCAACGAACGCACCGGCTCCTCCGCCGGTGTTGCGGACTTTGTAGGCATGCTCGCGTCATCGCTAGCCCGGCTGGTCGGTCAGTGCGGCCGAAGCGCCTCGTGCCGATGTGGATGTTGCGGGCGTTTCGGCGGATGGTGTTCGGTGAACTCCTGCGTGACCGCGGGCAACGTTGCTGCTACCGGGCGCGGGTGCGGACCTTGCGTTTTGGGTGGAATCAGCAAGGCCGACTGGCCCGCGGTTGCTGATTAACGCCGACAACAGCAAGAGGATTCTGGTTTCCGTGCAATTGGCTCCCGAAGGCCATGGTTCATGCCTTTGACTGATAGTAGACGCTGCGCAGATAGCGCTTTGATTCGAACTTGGGGCAAACCATGCTGAGCGATTCCATGGCACCCACGACCAGGCAACCATCGCGCTCCAGGCTTCTCTCGAGGCGCACGAACAGTGAACCCCGATCCCGCTCCGTGAAGTAGATCGCGACATTACGACAGAACACGATATCGAACTTCCCAAGCGAGGTGAAGTCGTCCATCAGGTTGAAGGTCTTAAAGGACACCATTGCCCGGATCTCGTCGCGAATTCGCCAACCACCGTCGGTAGGTGCGAAGTACCTATCCCGAACTTCGCTGCCCAAACCTCGTCCGACCTCGACCGGTCCGAACACACCCTTGCTGGCCCGTGCAACGGCTTGGTTGGAAATATCGGTGGCCAGTAGCCTGACTCCGTAGCGGTCCGGATCGCCGAGCAGTTCCTTCAGGATTATGGCAATGCTGTAGATCTCCTGACCGGTCGAGCAGGCGGCGCTCCAAATGCGGATAGGTAGAGTACCGTGGGAACGGGCTCGGCGATCTATCAAATCCGGGAGTATCTTGTGACGGAGCATCTCGAAAGGCGCGGTGTCACGGAAGAACAGAGTCTCTCCAGTGGTGATGGCGTCGATGACGCGGCGCTTCAGCGCACCGCTCAAATCAGAATTCACAAGCAGCAGCAACTGGTTGAAACTGCTGGCCCCTGTCTCATCGAGTAGACCGCTCAATCGGCCTTCGATCAAGTACCCCTTGGAATCGTCCAGCGATACGGCGCAGATTGAGTGAATGTACTTGGAGACGGCTCTGAGTTCTTCTGGCAACAGTTTGATCACGCGGCCGCCCCTCGAAGAGCACGGAGGGTGGCGAAGTAGCTCAGATCAAGCGACTCAGTCGATTCGGCTACCCCCGCCAGGATGACTTTGGGGGGGCTTCCGGACACAGCGCGGATTGCCTCGACCTTGGCAATCGAGAAGCATCGCCCTGAGTTGAGCATGCGGAGCCCTGGTGTGCCGCAGTGCCCTCTTCCGCTAACGATAGCGGCGGAGGAGGAGGGGGCCGAACGGAACAGCCGCTCCGTAGAAGGGGCGCAGAGGTTCCCAGGTGCTTCATCTGTGATGCTTGCGATTGTCTCGCCAAATTGCCAGGAGTCCACCTTCATTTGGCGGCCAACTGGGCGAATTTGTGCGCAATCCGTGTGTGTGGTTTCCCCGTCTTCAGCTTCTTCAAAGGCGTGTGGCTCTTACCCGCAAGGCTTTTGGGCCAAGACTGTTCGAACGGCACAGGCATATGCTGGACGACGCAGCGCGGTGCACCAAACCCATCAGCCGGCGCGGGTGACAATCCGATGAATCCCGCTGTCCCACCTGAGCACGCGCCAATCGACGCCGGCAGAGACCCTGTTCGCTGAAACTCCCGGGCTGCTCGTTCAGGCACGCCAAGAGCCAGCCTCGGCAGCAGCACGATGACTCCAGGAGACTGTCCACAGGAGGGAATCGGCGGGATCCTTCGGATTCCCATTTTCAGTTCGAAGATCCTCATGAGTGGAATCAATTGCAAGGGCTGGAGTGTCAGATTCTGGAATCCAACACACCCCTCAGGTCTGGTCAAGAAACTGAAAGCACCCTGCACAACTCCGTGAATTGTCAGAGGCCAGCTCCTAGAATTGAGTGCACCGAGCACAATTGGGTCGTGAGGGAAGTCCTGGTGGCCCATCGCTTCCAGCACTTCGATGTTCTTCACCTCGGGTGCTTCTATTCCGAGCGTGGTCAGTTCCCGCCCCAACGCGCCCATTCGGACCGGCAGCAGTGTTTCATTAGCGGTCGCACCCGCGACCTCAACGCCTGGTATCCCGGCCTGCACTCTGGAAATGGCACGCCACAATACAACCGTATCGTCAAGCACCAAGACCCGCATTCCCATGGCACTGCTCCCGGTTCAAATAGGGTCACTGAACGCCTTCGCCCAGGATCTGGGAGGGGTCGAGAACCGTGATCACCCGGTCCAGGACCCGGCAGACACCCTGGAAGAACCGGGCTTGGCCGCACGGTACATTAGCTGGCGGCACCTGCCATTGGTCGCGCTCGACTTCAACCACTTCGTCTACTCGGTCCACGAGCAGTCCGATGAATTCGTTCCGATCCTCGATGATGAAGATCCGGCTATCTCCACTCGTAACGGCTTGCGTGAACCCGAGGCGCATTCCAAGGTCGAGTATTGTCACGATTTTGCCGCGGAGGTTGACAATCCCGGTAACTTCCTTGGGGGAGTGGCTTACAACAGTCAAGGCTCCAACTCGGATCACCTCCTGGATTCCAGCCGCGTCCAGTCCGTAAACCGAGTCGCGGACGAAGAATGTCGTCAGCAGCACTGTCTGCCCGGACGTGGTTGTCGCTGTTTGGAGCATGGTAACTTCGCGCTTTCTCGAATTGGAACTTAGCCGCTGCGAACTGTGGTCGTGCCGCTAGCGGGAGAATAGCGTCGGCTCCAGTTCGAACGCTGGCGCCGCCCTAGGCCGTCTAGTTGACAGTAATCTCGAGTTCCGCGAATCCTGACACGATCTCTCGGCTAGCCCGAGTCATCCCGGCACTCCAAGGTTGGCGTCGTGAATGCGGACTACTCCCCGCCCCAACTCCTCACCGCGTCCATCAAGGCAGTAGATGCCCTGCTGAAATCGCCTGAGAGGCTAAGCGCCTTCTCCGCCGCTGCCTGATGGCCTGAGACCGCAAGCTCAGCCACCTTGGACGCCTCATCGTGGAACTTGGCGTGGAGGGTCTTCACATTGCGGTAGTGCCCAGTTTGCTTTTCTGCGGCCGACAGTTCCGCGCCGTAGAGCCACTTCCCGAACTGGCACTGGTTGTCAGCCTTGACGGTACCGACTGGCACGTCGAGCGTACCGCTGGCACTAGCGGTCTTTAGCCTCCCCCTCCAGGCGGAGTGCGTGCTGATTGCCTTTTGGAACACAGCGATATCCAAACTTGAAGAGTGAGCGGCTATGCTGCGCGCCTTCACATCCGAATCTTGGCTTGAAATTCGGAATCGCGATGCCGTCATTTGGAGTTGTTCGGCTACCTGGGAGAGCTCGATAGCACTGGTGCGAACCTGATCGCTCCCCTCGGCCATTTGCCTGGCCGCCTGGTCAACACCGGCGATCTCCTTGGCGATCTCCTGAGTGGCCTGGGCGCTCTCGGAAACTCGCATGTTGGCATCCCGCACGCCAGTGGACGCCTCGCCTATGTTACTGGCGATAATCTTGGTCACTGTGGCCTGCTCCTCGATGGCAGCGGCAATCGTGGACACGATCTCGCTGACCTCGTGAATCACGTTCGAGACCTTCTCGATCTCGGCAATGCCACCGGCCGAGGAGGTCTGCACGCCCGCAATCCTGGCCTTGATGTCTTCCGTGGCCGCAGCCGTCTGCTGGGCCAGTTCCTTGATTTCGTTTGCCACCACGGCGAAGCCTTTGCCGGCGGAGCCTGCGCGTGCCGCTTCGATAGTTGCGTTTAGCGCCAGCAAGTTGGTTTGCGACGAGATCTCCGTAATCGTCTCCGTGACTTTTCCGATCTCCCGAGCGGCCTGTCCAAGTTGATTCATCTGCTCACTGATACGGAGCGCCTGGCGCGTCGCTGCTTCCGTGATGCGGCGCGCCTTCTCCGAATTCTTGGCGATTTCGCCAATCGTGGCAGTCATCTGTTCGGTGGCCGAAGCGACGCTCTCCAGATTGGCACTCGTCTGTTCCATCCCTGCCGCAACCGAGACGACATTGGCCGTCATTTGCTCGGCCGCCGCCGCCACCGTGTGGGCCTTTGTGGAGGCCTCGCTCGCCCCTTCCGACATCTGGCCTGAATTGGCGGATAGTTCCGTCGATGAGGAAGACACGACTTGAATGCCGGCCGTGAGGTCCCGCAGGACATCCCGCAGGCTGCCCGACATGGTCTGCATGGCCCTGGACAGCAATCCGATTTCATCGCCGCGCTCCAACTCCCCGTCTGAGATGTCGTGAGTCAGATCCCCGCCAGCGATTTGATCCAGTTGGCTGACGGCGATTCCCAATGGCCCGGCGATGCGCCGTGCTGTGAGCCCGTTCAGGAATACTGAGAAGAGAAGGGACAGCACGGTTAGCGCAATCAGCCACAGTTTCACCCGGGAAACACTGGACTGCTCTTCCTGCTGGAAAAAGCCCAGGCGCTTCTGCCGGTACTCCTTGTAAGTGGCAACAGCTGAATTCACATCAGCGAACCGGGCCACAGCCTGTCCCATGACAGCCGCAGCATCGACATGCTGGCCCAACTGAACTGACTGCGCAATCCGGCCGTTGTACTCGCGCCAGGGGACGACCGCGGATTTTATTTTGCCCAATAAGCCCCGGTCTTCGTCCGTGGTTGCGCCTGCTTCCAGGCTCTCGAGAGCACTTGAATACTCTTTGCGCAGAGATGCCACCCGGTCCAGGTCCTTACCCACCTGTTTGGAGAAGGGTAGGCCGCCCATACGCATCGCAAGCTCCGACAGCTTGGAATCGATCTGCTCTGCAAGGTTTAGTTTATGGGCGCGCTTCTGCGTTTCGAGGGCTGCCGATGTCGCATCGCTCAACGCCCAGAACGCGACGCCCGCTACGCCGGCGAGTTGGAGAACACTGGCCGCCGAAAGGAGCGCCAACTTCTTCCCGATTCTCAAGTTCGCAAATGTACTCATTGTCATTCCTTATCTCGTGGCGTCTGGCATTCAAGCGAGGCAGGATCTTTGCTTCTCCTGCCTATCGCATTACGAATGCTCTCCATCAGCTCTTCTTTGTTGAGCTTGACCTGATACTCATCCACGCCTGCGGCCATACCACGAGCGATTTCCTCGTCACCCGCCAGCGAAGAGAGCGCAATGATCGGAAGCGTGGCAAAACGCCTGTCGGCACGAATCTTCCGGGTGAGGGCGAGGCCGTCCATGCGTGGCATCTCGATATCGGTCGCGACCATGTCCACCTCGCCGGAATGTCGGTCCAGAAGTTCCCAGGCGGCTTGCCCGTCTTCAGCGGCTAGCACTCGACAACCGATGGCCTCGACTAGTCGTTGAATCTGGCCGCGAAAGAAGTCCGAATCGTCAGCCACCAACACCGTCGGCACCATCCCCGAAGAACTAGCTCGGGTGGGCGCCCGTTCTTCCAGGCAGACGATCTCAGGTTGCGCGGCATCAGCAAGTTCGAAGATGTCGAGGAACAGGAGCGTGCGTCCCTTGAGCACTGCCGAGCCAGCGATGCCACGCTGTCTGAAGGTTACCGTATCAATCTCGAGTGTGGCCTCAACCATATCCAGTGGTTCGGCGGCCAACAGTCCCAGTGGTCGACCCAGCCGTTCGAAGATGATCACGACCCAGCGCTGCTCAGCGCAGAGTTCCTGGACGGAAGCCGTATCCCGCAATGTCACCAGTGGCAGGCTAGCTCCGCGATACTGCATGACCCGGCGGCCGGCAATGTATTCGACTTGGGCTACCTTCAGCCGCTCGATTCGCGACACCTGCTCGATGGGCACTGCGCAGGTCTCGTCCGGCGAGTTGTGAAACAGGAGCAGCGAATGCACCTCCCCGACCGGCGTGTCGGCGAGAGACCCACTGCGTGCAGCAGACTCGATCGCGCCGATGCTCAAGCGGGCACGGGCTGCCAAGCCTGCAACATCGAGGATAACGGCCACGCGGCCGTCGCCCAGAATTGTGGCTCCCGCGTATTCGGCTAGCCCCTTGAGATGACGGCCTAGCGGTTTCACAACAATCTCGACCGTGTCGTGCAGCTCTTCCACCACCAGTCCGTACTCGAATGCACCGGTGTCCACCAGAACAACATTCATCGGCCGAACTTCATAATTGGCCCGCTGCGTTCCGAGCGTATCGGAGAGATGCACCAGAGGCACGAGCCTGCCCCGTACGCTCAGAACCTCGGCTTCTCCAACCCGTTCGATTCGCAGCCCGGTTTGCCCAGTGCGCACGCGGATCAACTCCCCGACATTCACTTGAGGTATAGCGAAGCGCTGGCCGCAATTGGAAACCAGCAGTGATGGGATGATCGCCAGGGTAAGCGGAAGCTTGATGCGGAATCGAGAACCCCGACCCAGGGTCGAATCGATTTCGATCTTCCCGCCCAACCGGTCGAGATTCGTTTTCACTACGTCCATGCCCACACCGCGCCCCGAGACATCGCTCAGCTTCCCGGCGGTAGTTACGCCCGCCAAGAAGATGAGTGCCATCTTGTCCCGCTCAGGCATGGTAAGGAGCTGCTCCCGGGTTACCAGGCCTTTGGCCACCGAGGCGGCTGCGATCTTCTCGACCGCAAGCCCCCTGCCGTCATCGGCCATCTCGATTACGACCTGGCCTGCTTGGTGTGAAGCCTTGAGGGTCACCGTCCCGCACGGGTGCTTGCCCGCCGCAGACCGCTCTGCCGGCGTCTCGATGCCATGATCCACTGCATTGCGCACCATGTGCGTTAGTGGATCGCCAAGCCCTTCGAGGATCGTCTTGTCAATCTCTACGTCGCCACCTTCGACAGTCAGGAGAACTTCTTTGCCCAGGTCACGTGCCAGATCGCGCACCAGTCGAGTGAACTTGGCGAACAGGCTGCCGACGGGCTGCATGCGCGTCAAGGTCACGATCTCCTGCAATTCCGAGGTCACCAAACTGACTCGTTGGGCACCCGAACGAATCCCGCGCTGGTCCTTCCGCGAGAGAGACTCATTCAACTGATTGCGGCTGAGAACTAGTTCGCCCGCCAGTGTCATCAGGTTGTCGAGCAGGCTGACATTCAACCGGATGGTGGTCTCGCTCGGAGCTAAGGGAGGGGCCGGGGCATTCTTGACGGACCGCTCCGTCCCATTGACCAAACTCCCTTCGCTGCGAGGAGATAAGCTGGGCAGCGGTACTTGGGCAGGCAGCAGGAATTCTACCGGTTCGGTCGGAGGCGCAACGCCATCCGGTCCTTTCCAACTGGTCAACGGAATCGCGACGCCGTCCTTTGGAATCAACAGGATTCTCTCCGGCGGCACATCCACCAAACGGCAGATCAGGTCCGGCTCGAGCGCCGTCGCGTACAGCACTTCCAGCAGCAACCGGTTGGACGGCTCTTCGTCGAGGGTTCCTGCGGAGTCGAGGTCAAACACCGACTCAAGCAGTTGTCCGCTGTGCATCAGGGCATTCAGGACTTCCAGCGGCTTCCGACCTCGCCTCTGTATGTCATGAATCAAGTCGTACTCAATCAGGTAAATGCTCTTGCCACCGCGGCGTGCCTGGCTCAAGTCGAACGCCGAGGCCTGAATATGCCATCCCGAATCGGGCAATGCGATGGCGACTTGCTCCGTTATAGAGTTCTTCCGGTCCGCCGGCAGATGGTTTTCGGCTAGTCCCGCCAGTGCTGCTACGAATTCCGAGATATCGACGAGGTTGCTCCCCTCGACGTTTTGGACAAGTTCGCCAAGCTTGTCGAAGGCAAGTAGCAGGATACTCACGACCTCCGGCGCAGGCTCCATTTGCCGCGAACGAATCATGTCGAGCACGCTCTCCGTCTTGTGAGCGAGTTGCCGGATCTTGGGCAGGTCGAAGAAGCCGGCACCGCCCTTGATGGAGTGCGCAGCGCGAAACACCCGGTTCACCAGTTGCTCATCGATGTCGGGCGCTTTCGCTTCGATTGCGAGCAGGTCGATTTCGATGGTGGCCAGGTGTTCGCTGCACTCTGCCAGGTACTCGCACAGAGAATCGTCTTTGAGATTGGTTTGGCTCATGACAGCTCTTTCAATCCCCGGACACCCTGAAATGCTGGTGGATTCGCATGACCTTGAAGAGTGCCAGGATGTCCTTCGAGGCGTGCACGACTACGAGATGGCCTCCCAATTTGCAAAGTGAGTTGTGCGCGGCGATCAGCACGCCAATCCCGCACGAATCGATCATCCGAACGGTAGATAGGTCAACCGTCAGTTCCCTCGCACCGGTGCTCACGGCCTCGCGCATGACGGCTCGCAGTTCTGGCACCGAAGCCGCAACGACGTCCCCTGCGGGGTGGACCGTCGCCTTGTCCGATTCCCTCGTGACCATCACTTCAGGCATCTGTTCATTCCTCATTCAGAACCGCTTAAGCAGCGTCACTCCGTTACCACGGTTGTTGAAACGCACGCGCGTGGCATACTCGCGATAGATGTGGATACCCAGTCCCGATGGCCTGGATTCGTCGATCTCTAAGCGTCCCGCTGCACGCCAATCGAAGCCGTCGCCCTCGTCGCGCACGGCGATCGTGATGCGACAACTTCTCAGTCGCAAATGACAGCAAATCTGATTCGCCGGATCGCCGTGAGAGCCGTGTTTCACGCCATTCACCAGCGCCTCGCGCAGCAACAGTTCTATCTTGAACCAAGGTCCTGTCACCGATTGACCCATCCGCCAGCGGCGGAATTTTTCGAGAAACGCGTCCGTAGCTTCCAGCGTTGCCGCAATGCCGCCTTCAGATCGACGCCTTCCCGACCCGCGCGCCTCACTTCGGCACTTCCACGCCCAGCAGCAACAAATCGTCCGTGACAGTTGCGCCTTCTGGCCTGAGTTCTGCGGCGATGGCGGCCACGGCCACGGCTAAAGGTCGAGCCTGCTGGCGTGCACACGCCTCAGCCAGTCGCTTCAATCCAAGCTGTCTGCCACCGCCGGGGGATGCCTCGATCAACCCATCGCTGTACAAGTAGAACCGGTCCCCTGGCGATACGCGGACATCCCTGCGGTGCAGCACGAGCGAGCTGAACAACCCTAGTGGATCTCCATCCATTTCCAACGGCCGGACCGAACCTGACGGGTCTGCCAGGATCAGCGGAGGGTGTCCCGCACTGACCACGGTGAGACGCCCCGAGCGACGGTTGAGCCGCGCATAACAGGCCGTCAGGTATTGCTCTTCGCCCAACATCTGGCGCATCACTGAATCGATGCCGCGCATGGTATCTTCGGGCGAGAACAGTGGCCCGCAGTACTGGCGCAACAGGGCTTTAATGGCAGAAGTCAAAAACGCAGCGCTCACGCCGTGGCCGCTCACATCCGCCACGAAATAGCCGAACACCTCCGAATCCACCTGCACGACGTCGTAGAAGTCTCCGCCCGCAGCTTCGAGCGGTTGAAAGAAGACCGCGAAACACGCCTCAGGGCAATCCGTTGGGTTCACCAGCAACGCCTGTTGGGCCAGCCGCAATTCATCCAGGCGTGCCCGCTCGTGCCTGACGAGAATGCGATTGGCATCGCGGATGCGGAGATGGACGCGCACGCGGGCCAGCAGTTCCTCCCCACTGACGGGCTTTGGAACGTAGTCCACCCCGCCGATGCGCAAGCCGGTTACTTTGCTTTTGACATCATCAAGCGCCGAGAGGAAGATGATCGGAATATCGACGGTCACGGGGTCGGACTTCAGCAGGGCGCAGGTCTCGAAACCGCTCTCGCCGGGCATGAGCACGTCCAGCAGGATGAGGTCCGGGTGCTCTGCGCGGCTCAGGATGCGGGCCGTCGGCCCATCATTCGCCACCAAAGTGCGGAATCCCTCGCCGGAGAGGACGCTCTGGACAACTTCGGTGTTGATGGCCACATCGTCGACGACCAGGATGGTGGGGGAATTCATGCCACCCCGCAGCCCGCCGTTAGTTCGATGGTGTGAAGCTCTGGATCCAACACTACCGGTCTAATCGGCCGGTACGCTGTATTACTTTAGGGATGCAGTGCCATTTCACCCGGGAACCGCAATTTGGGTCAGGGGACCGGGCGGGGCTCCAAGTCCACGGCGACTTCGAGTTTGTGATCCTGCCCCCCCAGAATGACGCCGCGCACGGGGCTCACGTCACTGTAGTCGCGGCCCCAGGCGAGAATGATATGGCTCTGCGACGGAACCAGGTTGTTCGTCGGATCCACATCCAGCCAACCGGCCTCCGGACAGTAGACCGACAGCCAGGCGTGCGAGGCGTCGGCGCCAATCAGACGCGGCTGTCCGGGCGGCGGAGTGGTGCGCAGATAGCCGCTGACATAGCGCGCGGGCAAGCCCAGTGACCGCAGGCAGGCAATTTGGAGCTGGGCGAAGTCCTGGCACACCCCCTTGCGCTGACGCAACACTTGCTCTGGCGGTGTGCGAACGTTGGTCGCCTTCGAATCGAATTCGAAATCCCGGTGGATGCGGGCGGTCAGGTCCAGCAGCGCTTCGGCCAGCGGGCGTCCGCTAGGGAACGATGCTGCGGCGTACGCGGCGAATTCCGGTTTGGGCTTGATGCGAGGCGATTCGAACACGAACTGAAACGCATCCAGGCTCGCGCTCGTGAGCCCCAGCGGGAGCGATCTCGCGACCTCGTCCCAAGCCATGGATTGCGCTGGCCAGGAGACCTCGCCGTCCAAAGTGACGACGCTGTGGCCCTCGATGGCGAGTTCCTCGTGCGGCTCCTGAATCGTGAAAAAGCTGACGCGATTGCCGTAGAAATCCGTTCGCTCACTGCGCGTGGCGGGCTCGGGCGTCACCAGCAACTTGTACGACTCGCAGCGCTGGCGACCCTGCGAATGCGGAGCCAGATACACCGAGTGGTTGCCAAACGCCACCGGGTGCTTGTACTTGTAAGTCGTCTTGTGAACGATGCGGTAGGTCATCCGCCTATGCTTATCGGGAGAGTTCGGGCGTGACCGAAGTACGTGTTCGAGAGGTTGTCGGCCCAGGATCGTAGCAGTTCCTGCAGGTAGCACAGCGAGCGGTCAAGCTCGGCCCGCGCTCCATCATCGACACCGGCCCGATCCGCGCCGGGCACTGGATAGTCGAGTGTTCCCAGGTCCAACTCGGCCAGTAAGGCATTCGCATGTTGCATGGCTTTCAGGTCTTCCGGGACCTGTCGCGGAAGCTTCTGGTACAGCTCGGCTAGCTCACTCAGTTGAAACGCGAGCGAGCGTGGATTCGTAGTGTCGCTCACCAGCACGTCGAGCACGGCAACCGGATGCAAGGTCGTGAAATACCTTGAGCGATAAGTCATCGAGCTGTCGGCCACTTCAAGCAGGTAATCCAGCAGCGGCCAACTCGCCTCGTCGAATGGGGCGGTGACTTCGCGCAATTGCCGCACCGCATACATGGCGCGTTCCAGTCGCCGCCCGATGCTCATGAACAGCCACCCGGGCCCGCGCGTGATGTTCTCGCGCTCCATGCCTGAAATCGCAGCCAACAGTTCAAGGCATCCGTCGAGCACCGCCGAGTACTCGATAAACAGCATGTACTCCTCGACACTGGCTGCGTCGGCTAGCTGGCCCACCAAACGGGACATATCGGTGGAGAGCCGCTCCCGCAGTTGTCCGCCAACCCGGCGCAGCTCGACGATGGTCGAAAGCAGGCTGTCGGGGCGACCGGCATCGGACATCAGGGAGATCAACTCGTCTTCCAGATCGCGCGGGGTGGAGTATCTTGTTTTGGGCAAAAGGTCGTGCTGGGAATCGAAGCACGCGTGCAACCGGACCAGACAGCGCAGTTCCGCTCCGGTGGCGCGCCTTACTCGCGCCATCAGGCAGCGCAGCAATCGCGCCATGCACTCGGCGCGCTCGGCGTAGCGCCCCAGCCAGAACAGATTGTCCGCGGCGCGGCTTGGAATATCGCTCGATCCGCGGCGCAACTCCAGCGGTTGGCCGCGCCGCCGCAGCAGGCTGAAGGTGTCCACGGGCCCGTCCCACAGCACCCAGGCGTCCTTGCTGTTGCCGCCCTTTTGCATGGAGACCACCGGGCCGTCCGCCCCTGCAACCCGCACCAGGCCGCCGGGCATCGCGATCCAGCCGTCGCCGGTCTTCAGCACGTAGGTTCTCAGAACCAGGCTGCGCGAGTGCAATTGGCCGTGATCCCAGACGGGCGCGGTGGAGAGCGCCACCTGTTCCTGGGCGACATAGGCGTGCGGTTTAGCCCGCAGTTTCGCGGACATGTTTCGCGTCTCGGCGTTCGCCAGATCGGCGCCGAAGATGGGCTCCATCCCGCTGAGCGGGAAAGCGGGCTTGACCACCACCTGATTCAAGTGCTCCAACACCCAGCGCAAGGCCGGCTCCTGCCCACACCACCATGTCGCCACGGACGGCAGCCGCAGCGGCTCGCCCAGCAGCTTGTTCGCCAGTCCGGGCAGAAAGGGCATGATCGCAGCGGTCTCTATCACGCCGCTGCCGAGCGCGTTGGCGACGGTGACGTTGCCGGCGTTGATGCTGTCCACCAGCCCCGCCACCCCGAGGAAAGAATCGCCGCGCAACTCCAGCGGGTCGCAGAAGCTGTCGTCCACGCGGCGCAGAATCACATCGACTGGCGTCAGCCCCTGCACCGTCTTCAGAAAGACCTTGCGATCCCGGACAGTCAGGTCCGCGCCCTCCACCAGCGGGAAACCGAGGTAGCGGGCCAGGTAGGATTGCTCGAAGTACGTTTCGTTGTAGGGACCGGGAGTCAGCAGCACCACTTGCGGGTTGTCCGACTTGGCGAGCCGTAGCAGCGAATCGCGGTGAGCCCGAAAGAATGGCGCGAGACGCCTGACGTTCGACGTGTTGAAAGCTTCGGGGAGCACGTCCGCGACGATCGTCCGGTTCTCCAGGGCGTAGCCGCTACCGGAGGGCGCCTGCGTGCGGTCGGCGAGCACCCACCACTGGCCGTCGGGAGAACGAGCGAGGTCCACGGCCAGGGAGTGTAGCCAGGAAGATTGCTGGACCTTGACTCCCACCAGCGGTCTCAGAAAAGCCGGGTTTGCAAACAGCAGCGAGGCGGGCAGGTCGCCGTTTGAGATCAGGCGCCGCTCTCCGTAAATGTCCTGCAGAATCAGGTTCAACAACTCGGCGCGCTGGATGATGCCCGCTTCGATGTAGCGCCATTCGGCTGACGGAACCAGCAGCGGCACGGGATCCAGCGCCCACGGCCGGTTCTTGCCAAGCGGATCGCCATAGATGTTGTAGGTGACGCCGTTCTCGCGGATACGGCGCTCAGCCCGCTCCCAACGCCGCGCGAGTTCATCGGGCGTGATGTTCTGCAGCGAATTGATGAACGGAGCCCAATGCGTGCGCGGGGTTATTCCATCCGAGGCCAACTCGTTGTAGACCGAAGGGTCGGCGAACGGGATTTGGAATAAGTCGGCGAACATGGTCGGTTCAGATCAGCCCAGGCGCAAGTCGAGCGTCAGCGGAAAATCGGGATTGCTTTCGACTGCAGGCAAGTCAATCAGTCCGGGGGTATGGCCGATTTCGCTGAACCGCGCCAGCCGGCGGCTCTCGGCTTCATTCGCATTGACTGGAAAATCTTCGGTCGCACGCCCGCCCGGATGGGCGACATGGTATGTGCACCCGCCAATCGCACTGCCCGACCAAGTGTCTACGATATCAAACACCAGCGGGGAGTGAACGGGGATGTTGGGGTGCAGGCACGAGGGCGGCTGCCATGCCCGGTAGCGGACGCCGGCCACGAATTCCCCGCGCGTGCCGGTGGGATGCAGCGGCACGCGGCGGCCATTGCACAGCACGACGTAGCGCGACTCGATCAGGCCCGAGACCTTCACCTGGAGGCGCTCCACCGAGGAGTCCACGTTGCGCACCGTCGCCCCGCCCGAAGCTTCCTCGCCCAAAACGTTCCAGGGCTCCAGCGCGTGGCGCAGTTCGAGTTGAACGCCCGACTTCGAGATCGTCCCGATCACCGGAAAGCGGAATTCGAAATGGGGCGCAAACCAGGCCGGGTCGAAGTCGTATCCAGCCGTGCGAAGTTCCGCCAGAACGTCCACCCAGTCAAGCCAGACGAAGTGCGGAAGCATGAAGCGGTCGTGCAGGCTGGTTCCCCAGCGCACCAGCTTGCGCTTGAGCGGGGTGCGCCAGAAGTGCGCAATCAGGGCTCTTACCACCAGTTGCTGAGCCAGGCTCATGCGCGCATGTGGCGGCATCTCGAACGCGCGCATTTCGACCAGTCCCAGCCGCAGCGACGACGAATCGGGGGGATACAGTTTGTCGATGCACAGTTCGGTGCGATGCACGTTCCCGGACAGATCGGTCAGCAGGTGCCGGAAGACGCGGTCCACCATCCACGGCGTCACGTTCGGCGTTCCGGCGTCGGGGATCTGGCTGAATGCGATCTCCATTTCGTACAGCGAGTCGTTGCGGGCCTCGTCCACGCGCGGGTGCTGGCTGGTGGGGCCGATGAACAGTCCCGAGAAAAGATAGGACAGCGAGGGGTGATTCTGCCAGAAACCGATGATGCTGCGCAGCAGGTCGGGCCGGCGCAGCACCGGGCTATCCTCCGTTGCGGCACCGCCGAAAACCAGGTGATTGCCGCCGCCGGTGCCCACGTGCTGCCCGTCCAGCATGAACTTCTCCGTACCCAGATGACACTGGCGCGCGAGTTCGTAAAACGTGGTCGTATTGCGGACCAGTTCGTCCCACGAGGCCGCTGGCTGGATGTTCACTTCGATCACGCCCGGGTCCGGGGTAACTTTCAGCACCGCCACCCGCGGGTCGTATGGCGGCGTGTAGCCCTCGAGCATTACGGGCATTTTCAGGTGCGCGGCGGTGTCTTCGATCGCCGCCACCAGTTCCAGGTAGTCCGAGATGTACTCCACCGGCGGCATGAACACGTACAACTTGCCGTCGCGCGGCTGCACGCACAACGCCGGCCGCGAAATCCACTTCGACGACTCACCCTTGGCGGGCGGCTCGGCCAGTTCCGCCAGCGCTTCGGCCTTGGGAGTCCGCAGCGGCTCGGTAAAGAACGGCGGCTTGCGGAAGCGCGCCGGCGGGAGTTCGCCGCGCTTGCGGAATGGATCGGCTTCGAAGGTCCACTCCACGTCCTCCGGCTTGGTCCAGGGCAGCGATTCCAGCGGCAGGCGATACCCCAGCGGCGAATCGCCGGGCAACAGGAATAGCTGCGACGCCGAAACGAACCACGGCTGGCTGGTCCAGCGCGGCTGCCCGGGCTTCGACGGAATCCGGCGCAGCGGCACGACGTAGCCGACCGGGGCTCCCAAGCCCTGCTCGAAGACGCGCGCAATCTGCGCCCGGTCCAGCGGGTTTTCGAGTTTCGAATCCTGCGGCGTCACATTCACCGGCAGCTTGCGCTCTTTCCACAGGTAGTAGAAGGCGTCTTCGTAGGCCGTGATCATGAACCCGGCGTCCACTTCCAATTGACGCGTGAGTGCTGTGAGAAAACGTTTGGCGTCCTCGGCAGTGTAACCATAGTCCTGATTCTCGTCCGCAATCAGCGTGTGGTTTTCCCAGATAGCCACGCCGTCCTTGCGCCAGTAACAGCCCAGCGACCAACGCGGCAAGGGTTCGCCCGGATACCACTTGCCTTGCCCGAAATGAAGCAGTCCCTGGGGGGCGAAGCGGTCCCGCAGTTTCAGCAAAAGATCGACCGCGAGCTTGCGCTTGTTGGGTCCGAGCGCATCGCTGGTCCATTCGGCCCCGCCCGGATCGTCGATCGACACGAAGGTCGGTTCGCCGCCCATGGTCAGCCGCACGTCCTGTTTTTTGAGATCCTGCTCGACCTTCTGGCCGAGCGCCGTGACGGCCTTCCATTGAGCGTCGGTATACGGCTTAGTGACGCGCGGCGATTCCAGCAACCGGCGCACGGACATCTCGTGATGGAACGTGGTCTTGCACGGTTCGATCAGCCCTGAAATGGGCGCGGCGCTGCTGGCGTCGGGCGTACACGCGAGGGGAATGTGGCCTTCGCCCGCCAGCATTCCCGAAGTCGGGTCGAGGCCGATCCAACCGGCGCCCGGCAAATACACCTCGGCCCACGCGTGCAGGTCGGTGAAATCGTTCGCGGGACCTTGGGCGCCTTCCAGCGGCTTCACGTCCGGTGAAAGCTGAATCAGATAGCCCGATACGAAGCGGGCGGGGAGCTTCAGCTGGCGCAGTGCCTGCACCAGCAGCCAGGCCGAATCGCGGCACGACCCGCTGCGCAGGGAAAGCGTCTGTTCGCAGGTCTGCACTCCCGGCTCCATGCGAATCACGTACTTGATCTCGTCGCGTATGCGTTGGTTGAGCGAAACCAGGAAGTCCATGGTGCGCACCTTAGCGAGCGGCACCTGGGCGAGAAACGCCGTCAACAGCGGTCCGGCAGTTTCGGTTTCCAGGAACGGGCGAAGCTCGCGAACCGCGGTGGCGTCCAGCGTGAACGGGTACTCTTCCACCGCCGGTTCCAGGAAGAAATCGAACGGGTTGAAGACCGACATCTCCACCACCAGATCGACTTCCACGATGAACTCGGTCGTGGGTTCGGGGAACACCAGGCGGGCCAGATAGTTGCCGTACGGATCCTGCTGCCAATTGATGAAGTGCTCCTGGGGAGTAATCTTCAGCGAGTAGGAAAGCACGGGCGTATGGCAATGCGGCGCGGGCCGCAGGCGCACGGTTTGAGGTCCCAGCGGAATTGCCCGCTCGTAGTGGTAGTGCGTCTTGTGATTCAGCGCAACGTGTATGGCCATGATTTTGCGGTGCTATTCGCTGGTCAGCGGACTCGCGACGGGGGAACACGCCAAGTGCAGGAATTAATCGTAGGTTAACATGCGCAACCGTTTTGCTTGCCAGACGGGCGCCCAAGCTTCTGGGGATCGCTGCGCTGCTTGATCGTTGTGCTTCGCTTCAAAGCCTCACGTCTTCGAGGCAGAAATACTGAAACCGCTACTTCTAGCGGTTCGGCTTTTCAAACCATTGATTCTAAAGAGACGAATTTTGTAAACCGCAAATCATAGCGGTTTGCCATTTCTACCAAATGCAGCGAGCCAGCCGCGCGGCCCATTGGCGCTGCCTGTCGGCGTCCCAAATCTCGTCCTGCCGGAACTCAACCTGCAACTGCGGCAGCCCCCGCCGCAGCGCGTGGAAGGGAATGCTGTAGTCCACTTTTGGATCCAGATCGTAGGGCTGGTTGTCGCCCACCACGATGCCGTCCAACCGCCGCAGCGCGGCCAGTACCGGGCCGGCCAGGCTGCGGTCGAGGTGGCTGGAAATCGCGATCTGCCAGGGTCTGGGCGTGCCCGCCAGGGATGCCGCCATGGAGTGGATGGAGACGACGACCGTGGGCACGCCGCGCTGCTCCCGCTCCTGCAAAACCGCTTCAATGGCGTCGTGGTACGAGTGGAACCAGCGTTCGACGCGGCTCGCGCGCGCGGCTTCACTCAGCTGCTGGTTGCCCGGAATCACGGTTCCGTCGCTCGTTTCAGGGATCAGATCCGGTGCAGCTAGCTGGCGGTTGCAATCGATCACCAGGCGCGAGGTCTTACAGAGAATGGCGGGCGCATCGAAGTGCTCCGAAAGCGCCTCGGTCACCCCCGCCGCGCCAATGTCCCAGGCGATGTGCCGAGCGAGTTCCGTGGGCGGCAGACCGAGTCCGTCCAATTCCAGTGGGACGGAATTGCTGGCGTGATCGCACAGGAATACGAAGCGGCCTGTTCCTTGCGGACGTAGGATTCTCGAGGCGGTCATCGCTGCCTCATTCCGCCGTTTCGGTGACTGCGACGTCGACGTCCATGCCGAGGCAGGCGTCGGGCGAGCCCGCGTAAGTACCCCACAGGGGCAACACCTGCTCGGGCGACCAGGCCACCGCGACACGGATCAGATTGCGGTTGCCGATGATGCTGTTGGTGGGGTCGAAGTCGATCCATCCGGCTCCGGGCAGATAGGCCTGCATCCAGGCGTGCGTGGAGCCGCCGCCGGAATGATTGGAGTGGTTGGGCACGAAGATGTAACCGCTGACGAAACGCGCGGCGACGCCCAGGCTCCTGGCTGCCTCCATCATAAGCACCGCGAAATCGCGGCAACTTCCCTGCCCTTTCCGCAGCGTCTCCTGCGGAGTCTGGACACCTTTTTCGACGCGCCGGGTGTAGCTGAACTGCTCGCGAATGCCCAGGGTCATGGCGCGCAGCAGCTTCATCGTGTCGGTCGTCTTCGACGCATCGAGAAACTGCAGCGCCCACCCCGGCACGCTGCCGCCCACGTAGTGCATGGCCAGCGCGCGCGAGAGATTGGGAAAATCCTCGTCGGAGTAGCGGAACGGATAGCGGCGCGCGTACTCCTCGATCGGGTACTCCGGCAGCGAGGTCTCGAAATGCTCCAGGGTGACCGTGCTTTCCAGAGCCAGCTCCGTCGTCGTGCCCTCGAAAGTGGCGACGGCGACCGAGTTGTCGAACGGGTCGTGAAGCCAGCGCAGGTGGGCCGGCCGCGGGGTGATCGCGAGGTTGGTTTGAATCAGCCGCAGGTCGTGGCTCGCGCGCGGGCGGAACATCATGCGATGCTCCCCCAGTTCGACGGGCTCGGAGTAGCGGTAGACGGTGGAATGGCGAACCGTGAGAAACGACATCAGCCGGCGATTCCGCCAGCTTCGCCGTCCGGAATCTCGTCGGTCCATACCTGGAAGCTCTCCAAAGTGTTCGGGCCGAAGGTGGTGGCGATGGCGACATCGCACGCGTCGCGGCCTCGCGCCATCAGCACGCGGCCCACGCGCGGAACGTTGTTGCGCGGATCGAAGGTGTGCCAGCGGCCGCCGATCCAGGCTTCGAACCAGGCCGCGAAGTCGCCCACACCATACGGCGGCAGAGTCCCGAGATCGCTGAGGTAGCCGGTGCAGTAGCGGGCCGGGATGTTCATGCAGCGGCAGAAGGCGACGGCGAGATGCGCGTAGTCGCGGCAGACGCCGGTGCGCTCCCTGAACGCCTCCGCCGCGCCGCGGGTGGCGCGGGCGTTCTGGTAGTCGAAGGCAATGTGGTTGTGCACGAAATCGCAAATCGCCTGCACGCGCGGGTACCCGGGAGCGGTCCCGCTGAAAAGCTGCCAGGCGGCGTTCGAGAGCAAGTCGGTCTCGCAATAGCGGCTGCCCAGCAGGAACACGAGCGTCTCGTCGGGCAAGCCTTCGACGGTGTCCTGGCCGATGGCGGGAAAGACCTCGTCGGGCAGACCGCTATCCCGGATGACGCCGCTGGCCGCGAGTCGAAGCCGGCCCTCGGGCGCCAGCACGCGCTTGCACCGATTGCCGAAGGCGTCGCTATAAGCCGTAATCGGGATGGACGGCTCTACGGTGAGCCGGTCGGGAACGATGAGGTCGGCGTCCCGCGAAGCGTGGACATTCACGACGAGGATGATCGGCGTGGGTTTGGGGAATCGATAGATCAGTTCATAGCCGATCCGAAGCTGCATGACAACCGCCTTGATTTGCTGCACGAAGACTCGAGAGCCGAGCTGAGGTAAATCAGAGGTAGCGTGCGTGGATCGTCTGATTGGGAAATGCTTTCGCCGCCCGGGGACCAACAGTCTCAATGATATCAAGGCCGCGAGTTGGACGCGCTCCGGACTGGGTGTGTGCCGGGCAGGCGCGCGGCTTCAGGTCCGGTAGCGGCCCGCGGCGCGAGCCTTCGCCTTGCTGGCTTCAACCTCGCGGTTCCTGGGTGCGGCGGTCGTTTCGAGCGCGGCCAGGAGGCTGGCTGCGACTCCGGCGACTTGCTCAACGGCCGCTTCGAATGCGGCCGCGTTGGCCTTGGACGGGGTGTGAAACCCGCTGATCTTGCGCACAAATTGCAGCGCCGCCGCGCGCACCTCCGCTTCGGTGGTCGCGGGCTCGAAGTTGAAAAGCGGTCGAATGCTCCTGCACATGACTCTTCCCATGAACTTACCAGAAGCGCCCCGCGGGGCAAGGCAAATTGACACCGGCGGCGGCACACCGGCTTGGAAGAGCCGCTCACGGCGCGGTGGACGACCGTGCCGCGACCGTGTTTCGACGGCAAATCAGCGGTGAAATGCCCGCTGCTCAGCGTAGCCGCGAATTGGACCGGTTGGCGGCGTTTTCGCACTCCAGGAATCCGCCGGCCGTCTGCTACGGCGCGGACCCGGCCTGATCGAAGTTCAGCACGTCATGCGCATTTCGCTGGACGTCCCTCCGGCGGCCGGAACGTAGCACTTCAGCGTGTAGTCCATCACCATGCGGTCGGCGTTGAAGCGCCAGCCCAGCGTGCGGATGGTGCGCTTCATGCGTTTGATCCACCCGCGCGGCAAGCCGTCGTGGTCGCGCTGGTAGTACAGCGGAATCACCTCTTCGCGGAGCACCCGGTAGACGTCCTCTCCATCGCGCGAGTCGTGCACATCCAGGTTGGAGTGCGTGCGCCCGGCGCCGATGGCGAACCCGTTGAGGCCGTCGTAAGCCTCGGCCCACCACCCGTCGAGCACCGAGAGGTTCAAGCCGCCGTTCAAGACCACCTTCTGCCCGCTGGTGCCGGAAGCTTCCAGCGGCCGCCGGGGGTTGTTCAGCCAGACATCGACGCCCTGCACCAGGAAGCGCCCGACGTTGATGTCGTAGTCCTCGACAAACACAAAGCGGTCCGCGAAATCGGAGTTGCGCATCATCTGGGCAACCTGCTGCAGCACTTCCTTGCCCGGCCGGTCGTGCGGATGGGCTTTACCCGCAAAGACGAATTGAATCGGACGCTTCGGGTCGTTCACCATCGAGGCCAGCCTCGCCATGTCGGCCAGGACGAGGTTGGCACGCTTGTACGTCGCGAAGCGCCGGGCGAAACCGATGGTGAGCACGTCCGGGCTCAGCACGCGCCCGAGTTTCTGCACCACGTCAGCGGGCTCGCCGCGCTTCTGCGCGAAGTCGGAAGCGCGCCGCCGCACGAACTCGACCAGCCTGGTCTTCAACGCCAGGTGCGTCTCCCACAGTTCAGCGTCCTCGACAGTTTCGATGCCGTTCCAAACCTCGGCTTCGCCGCTGCGCGTGCGCCAACTCGCACCGAGATGCTGGTCGTAAAGCCGCGCCATCGCCGGAGCCAGCCAGGTAGGCACGTGGACGCCGTTGGTGATGTGACCGATCGGTACCTCAAACTCGCTCTTGCCCGGATAAAGCCCGGTCCACATTTCACGGGACACCTCGCCGTGCAACGACGAGACGGCGTTCGCGCGCCGCGAAAGCTTCAGCCCCAACACCGTCATGCAGAAGGACTCATGCGGATCGTAGGCATTCACCCGGCCCAGACCCATCAAGCGCTCGTGCGACAGGCCCATCCACTCGCGCAGCGGGCCCAGGTGCTCGTCGATCAAACCACCGTCGAAGCGGTCGTGGCCCGCAGGCACGGGAGTATGCGTGGTGAAGACCACCTCGCGCGCCACGCGCGGCACGGCCTGGTCGAAGTTGACGCCTTCCTCCTCCATGCGCGTCCGGATCGCTTCGAGCACTGCGAATCCGCTGTGACCCTCATTCATGTGCAGCACGCCCGGCGTGATACCCATCGCCCGCAGCGCTCGATAGCCGCCAACCCCCAACAGCAACTCCTGCCGGATGCGGACGCGGCCGTCGCCGCCGTAGAGGCGCGACGTCAACTCACGGTCTTCGGGCGCGTTGCCGGCGACGTTTGAATCGAGCAACAGCAGGCTACAACGACCCACGCTCACGCGCCAGACTTTCGCCCGGATCGTCCCGCTACGGGTTTGGATTTCGATGCTGACCGGCTCGCCCGCGGGGGTCAGCGCCGGCTCCATCGGCATCAGGCTGACGTCGGTTTCCAGGTACTCTTCGTTTTGCCAGCCGCTGCGATCCAGCCGCTGGCGGAAGTAACCTTGCCCATAGAAGAGCCCGATGCCGACCAGCGGGATGTCCAGGTCCGAGGCGCTCTTGATGTGGTCGCCGGCCAGTACGCCCAAGCCGCCCGAGTAAACGGGCACCGATTCGTGCAAGCCGAATTCAGCGGAAAAATAGGCTACCGGATGCGGCCGCAATACGCCGGCATGTGTCGCGCCCCAGGTGCGGTCCTCGTGGAGGTACTCCTGAAGCCTGCGATAGTCGTAATTGAAGCGGCTGTGCAGCACCAGTTCGCCGGCCCGCCGCTCCAACTCGGCCAGGGGCATGCTGCTCAACATGGCGATGGGGTTGTGATTTCCCTGCCGCCATTTCGCTGGGTTCAGTTCGCGGAACAGTGCTGCTGAATCGTGATCCCAACTCCATCGGAGGTTGCGCGCCAGGCTCCACAGCCGCTCCTGCAACGGGGCGATGAAACGGGCAAGAGTACGCGCCTCGCTCACCACGGGGGCGACCTGCGCGGCGGCATCGGCGAGAGCACGAATCTCGAATTCCTCAAACTGGCGTACCTGGATGGTCTGAACCACCAGCACGCCCTGCAACACGCCCTGATCGGTCAGCGGAACGCCGAGAAATGACTGGTACGCATCCTCCCCGGCCTCGCCGAAGTACTTGAAACGCGGATGCAGGTTCACCTGCTCGACGGCGACCGGCCTGAACTTTTCGGCGACCAGCCCGACCAGTCCCTCGTGCAAAGACATTCGCAGGGAACCGATGCACTTGCGGCTGAGCCCGATGGTTGCAGCGAGGACGAGATTGGCGCGATCCGGTTCGAGCAGATAGACCGAACAGACGTCGGTCGCGAAACGCTTGCTGATCAGCTCGACCAGCTTCATCAGGGTCTCCGCCGGCTTGCCGACCTCTTCAGCGATGCTTCCGAGTTCCTCGATTGTAAGGACGTAGGTTGGGTCCAATGCTCGTTCCTGAGCGCACATCTTGCTTTTCAACCTCCAGCGTTATCGGTCGGTCTGGGATATGGCGTAGACAAACAGAGGTCGAATTCCCAAGCACACCCGGAATCGAACACGCGAAATATCAATGAGCTCGTGTGGGACGACCCAACGAAAAGTCGCTGCCTGGAACCGGAAGTCAGCTATGCGAATGCGACTGGCAATCTGGCGCGTGGACGAGGGCGCTTGCATCAGTGCGTGGAGCCGGGCGGCAACAGGGCCGGGATTGGACTGGAAGTATGCAAATTAGAATACCGACCCTCAACGGCAAAAACAACATGGGCGTGTCTTGTCGGCTGCCGCCGAGTGCGCGGCGCCCGGCGGCGCAGACTCGCACGGCCCTATCCATCGCGCAGTTTTGCGCGTCCGACTGCGCCGCAGGGTTGACGGCTTGCCCAGGGAGCAACGCAATGCCGGCTTGCCAGTCGTCATCGACCCGTTGCAGGCATCGTCCCCGGACATACGGCTGCGGCCTAACTGACTTCGGCGACAGCTATGGGCTCGGTTAGGATCACGGGGCTCGATTTGCCAGACTCCAACCGCGCCAGTCGCTCATCGATCCGGCTGAGTGATTCTACCAGTCCCTTCGGCGCGGCCGAACTGCTGAAGACAGGATTGTTCACCCACCAGTCCATCCCCATTTCCTTCGCCTTGTCTACGGAACAAACGACGAGACGAATCTGGATGGACAGCAGTTCGATGTCAACCAGCTTGATCTTGATGTCTCCGGCAATGACAATGCCCTTGTCTAACACTCTCTCCAGGACGTCAGAGAGCGTCGAGCTTTGTAATGAGTGCGTCAGCGTGTTGTTCGGCATGTCAATCTTCCTTTGTCAAAAAAGCCGACCAAGCGACCCAAGATCCAGGTTCAGGTCTTCTTCTTCGAGACCGAACTCCAGTCTTAGGCGCTCCAGTTCTTCGCCTTGGCGCATCAGCGTAATACCGAGGCGTTCGATTTGCTCTTCGTTGAGTGAGCCTGCATCCATCCGTCGCAAAGCTTGCTTCTCCATCAACTCGTGCAGCAGTTTCACCAGGGTCAGAACGAGCTGTCCGAGTCCGTTCTTGAGCTGGTCAGGGTCCAGATTCAGCCTCGTGCGAGCGGGCGTGGCGGGCCTAGGGACGAAAGTTTCAGCCATTCTCCCGGGCGCCATAACACGGGCGAAGTCATGCAGCGAGTCGGACTCGACCTGAGGCACTACGCGCTCATCCATTGGCCTGCTCCTTGCCGATCTTCCACGTCAAGCCAGATCCCTGATTGTTGCGGCCGAGGTTTTCCCGGGCAGCCTCGATCGACGTTAGAACCACCTGCAGTCCGAGGTATATGAGGTCGATATCAGCCACCGAGATGACGACTTCGCCAACCACCACCACGCCTTTGTTCAGCACGCGGTCCAATGTCTCGCACAGCGAGATTCTCTGGCCGGCTTCGAGCGATTCCAGATCATCCTCGACCCCGAATTCGAATGGTGTGGATGGATCAGAGCGCATGGCAGGCAGACCCCACTGCGCAAGGTAGGTAGAGTTGATTTCCGAAGGACTGCAGGCGAGTCAATCCGCCGATCAGCGCCTGTCGATAGATGCGTGTCTGCCGCAGGCCTGGCATGTCCCGCGTGTAGCATGCAAGCACCCCCTGCTCCCGCTGCACTAGAGCCGAACAGAGTGGGCAGTCGCTGGGTGGCGTCAACATGTTTAGGAACAAGGCAGGTACTGCGACTTCCATTCGGCGGCAAGCTGCGAGCAAGTCTTTCGTCTCCTCAAGCGCCATCTGCGTAGGGATGCTTACGACGTTCAGCGCAGCTTCGTCAGGGTTCTTGAGAACGGCGCGGAGTCGCTTGAGGTTGCGCGAAATCGCAACGAGTTCGTCCGCAAAACCGGGCAGGCGCAGAATCCCTTCGTACTTCAGGAAGAAGGAAAAGAACGCCTTCAGCCAGTCGTCGATGAGTTCCGGCAGTTCCAGCAAACGAATCAAGTGGCCGGTGGCCGCGCAATCCAACACGAACAGATCGTAACTGCCGTGCTGCAGGAACTCCATGATGCGCGTGAGAGCCATCACCTCGTCGAGTCCAGGAGGGGCGAGATCCAGCATCCGCTCCAATACGACTCGATCGAAGACCAGATCGAACCCCCGGCAAACCGATTCCAGAAACCTGCTGACATCATCCGCGTAGCGGACTTTGAGGCGGTTGAACTCGGCCTCCGCATTGATTTCCATCGCCCACAAACCGGGAAGCAACTCGTTGGGTTTCGGTCCCACAGCGACTTCAAGGCAGGCGGATAGAGAATGCGCCGGATCTGTGGAGAACAACAGGACGCGGCGTCCCGGCGAATCCAGAGCGAACCGGATCGCCGAGGCGCATGCGAAGGTGGTCTTGCCGACCCCGCCTTTGCCCGCGAACAAAACAAATCGCATCGAATCGGGGAGAGCGTCCGCCGGCTGGGAGATGGGCCTCACCGGGATGGCACATTCCAACTTCAGTTGAAGTGAAGAGGGCTCGATCCGCCACTCGTAATCCCAGAAACTGCAGAGTTGCCCCAGCCCGCGAACCTCGTCAGCAAACTCAGGAATTCCCCAGAGATTGCAGGGCGCCTCGAGTCCGGCAACGAGTTGTTTGATCTGGGTCAGTTCCGAAAAATGAGCCGCGGTGCAGCTGGGGCATTCGCGGAAATAGTGGAGTTGGTTGACCAGTATTTCCTGCACCGATATGCCGCGCTTGCGGAGTTCGGCGCAGACCGCCACGGTTTCCTGAACGCTCAGCGGCTCGGCGATCGTCACGGGAACGAATTGGCACCGTGCCGGATTGTGCAGCAGTCGCTCCATCCGCGACAGCGAGGTTTTAGAGACGTGAACGAACGTGTCGAGTTCATCGGGCAGAGACTTGTGGCTGAAGATCTTCCGCATATAGCGGCGCTTGGCCAGCAGGGTCTCCAACACGAGCAGCCATTTCCGGATCATCTTCCCCATCGAAAGCAGGTTCAGGGTGTGACCGCTGGGCGCCGTGTCCACTACGATGCACCCGTACTCCCCGGTTTCGGCCCAGGATGTAATTTCCAGGAAAGCCATCAACTCGTCGAGGCCGGGGAGCGAGAGGTTGAGGAAACGATCGATGTCCTCGTCGTCCAGGAAGGTCCCCGAGGCTGCGATCTCGCGCAGGATCGCGCCATTGCGGGCACGGAAGGAATCGAGGTAGGC
>Ga0073936_10001023_pt1 | contig 43647 bp, 17 predicted proteins | sample AliMusrvi5mmetaG_FD_87041 | JGI IMG/M metagenome (GOLD analysis project Ga0073936, IMG submission 87041) | Freshwater lake bacterial and archeal communities from Alinen Mustajarvi, Finland, to study Microbial Dark Matter (Phase II) - Alinen... | ecosystem: Environmental > Aquatic > Freshwater >...
CGGTGTCGGCTGGTCCACCGTCTTGACAATCGCCAGGTCGGTTTGCGCAACCGGGTTGGTCGAAGCGCTGCTGGTGTTGTTGGCAAGATTGGGGTCCTGCTCGGCACCGGTGACGGTGGCGGTATTCAGATACGTTCCGGTGGCGTTGACCTTGGCGGTGATCTGGAGCGAGGTGTTGGCCCCGTTGGCGAGGCTGCCGATGTTCCAGACACCGGTTAGGGAGTTGTACGCCCCAAGCGGATTGGCACTCACAAAGGTGTAACCGTTCGGCAGCAGGTCGGTGACACTGACGCTCGTGGCGGCGGACGGGCCGTTGTTGGTGGCGGTCAGGGTGAAGGTCACATTGTTGCCGACCAGCGGTGTCGGATGATCCACCGTCTTGACGATCGCCAGGTCGGTTTGCGCAACCGGGGTGGTCGAGGCGCTGCTGGTGTTGTTGGCGAGATTGGGATCCTGCTCGGCGCCGCTGACGGAGGCGGTGTTGAGATATGTTCCGGTGGCATTGACCTTGGCGGTGATCTGGAGCGACGCGTTGGCCCCGTTGGCAAGGCTGCCGATGGTCCACACACCGGTTAGGGAGTTGTATGCCCCAAGCGGAATGGCACTCACAAAAGTGTAACCGTTCGGCAGCAGGTCGGTGACACTGACGCCCGTGGCGGCGGCCGGGCCGTTGTTGGTCACAGTCAGGGTGAACACGACGTTCGAGCCGACCAGCGGTGTCGGGTGATCGACCGTCTTGACGATTGCCAGATCGACAAGCTGGGTATCCACAAAGTTGGCCACGCCGGTGCCACCGGCGGCCAGCACGACTGAAACCAGGTTCGGCGTCACCGAGGTGTAGCCGACCGGGTCGGTTTCCACCACTTGATAGGTCGCAGGGGGCAGCCCGCCAAAGCTGTAGCTGCCATTGGCCGCGGTGGTGGTGGTGGTCGGTTGAATGCCGGGGGTAATGGCATCGCTATCGATGTCGTTGCCGTTGGAATCCTTGAGGGTAAGCGTCACGCCGGAGATCGGAGTGTCGCCGAGGCTGTCGTTGTTGGTGTCGGCAAGGACAGTGCCGGTAATGGACCCAGGGATGAAATAGCCATTGATGCCAGCGCTGGTGGTGGTATTGGCCACGGCAGTGACGGTGGTCGGGTCGGTGCCCTGGGTCTGAATGGCACCATGCGGGAACTGCGGGTCGGTTTCATCCACGTTGGCAGTGACGCTGCCCGCAGGCACCGTGGCGCTCCAATTGCCGCTCGCGTTGCTGCTCACCGTCCGACTGCCACCGAGGGAATCGGTGACCACCACATTCACATCGGCCAGATTGGGCTCACCGGCATCCTGGGTGTGGTTGCCATTGGTATCGATGTACAGGTGGCCGGTGACCGTGGCGTTGCCTTGGTAGCCCCAGTCGACATCGGTGCGGTTCTGGTTGGCCGCAAGGGTCACGGTGGCGACGTTGGGGCTGCCGATGCCATCGAAATCAAAACTCGGTGACAGCCCGGCAGGCAGGGTCGTCGTATCGACCCGGACACTGCAAGAGCCGGGAGCGAGATCCGGGATGGTGTAGGTGCCGGCCGCGCTGGTGAGCGCGCTGGGTTCACCCGCATCAAACGAGCCGTTGCCGTTAGAGTCTACAAACACGCGCACGCCGGCCAGCGGCGGCTCGCCGGCATCCTGCACGCCATTGCCATTCACGTCAAACCAGACGTAATCACCCAGCGACGCGTGGGTGATCTCGAAATCCTGATGTGTTTTGTTGTCAGCCACACCCGTGACCGGATTGCCGGCGGCAATGGTGAGTTCGATCACATCAGGGTTGCCGCCATCGCGGTCAGCCTGGCCGTAGTAGCCCGTCGGATTGGTCTTGGTGATTTGATAGAAGCCGGGTTTGAGGCTGGCAAAGCTGTAGTTGCCGCTGCCGTCCGTCGTGGCGCCGGTCACGACGTCATCGGCGGTGCCGGGGATGCCGTCCGCACCGGCATAGCGCAGGCTGATGGAGACACCGGGAACCACCGTTTCGCCGGCATCGGCGAGACCGTTGCCATTGGCGTTCCTAACCACCGTGCCGGACAGGGTGGCGAGTACCTCACGATAGCCGAAGTTCTTGTTAGAGACAGCGCTGGCCGGCATGGTGAAGGTCGTGGTGTTATCCTTCACCCCATCCGGATCGCCGGTTTGCACATAGGCCTTGTTGGGCAGGGTGCCGGTATTGACCGTGATGACGACGGTGGCAGCCGAAGGCACCCCGGCCAGGGTGTAGAAGCCCGTGGCGTCGGTGACAACCACATAGGGCACTCCGGCCACTGTGATGGTGACCGCAACACCGGCGATGCCCGGCTCGGTGCCGTTCTTGATCCCATCGCCCACAGTGCCGCCACCCGCGCCGTTGTCGTTCCAGACGTAACCGCTGACGCTGAAGGTTGTGGGAACCGGCTTGTAGCCAAAGTCCATGGTCAGCACGTTGCCACCGCTCGTGACCACGGCGGTGCCCTTGCCGTCCTTGGTGGCATCCGGATCGGCGGTCGGCGTGGTGTTATAGCCGGAAGGAAGCGTGTTACTGTTGACCATCACATAGTAGGTGCCGTCGGGCAGGCCGGAGAACAGGTAGTGTCCGGACGCGTCGGTGGCCTTGACGTATAGCAACTGGGTGAATGCGGAGTCCGCATAAAGGCCCACGGTGACGTTGGCCAGACCGGCCTCGCCCGCGTCCTGGATGCCATTGCCATTGGCATCGTCGAATACGGTGTCGCCCACCGAGCCGTTATTGCCGACGCCGAAGTCGTAAACATTGTGCCCATCTTCGCCGACCGCGGCAACAAAGGTATAACTCACGGCGGTGGTCGGCCGCGGGTAGCCCATGGCGCTGGTTTGCGATGTGTTGTAACTCACCGTGTAGTTGCCTCCCGCAACGAGGAACTTGTAGTAGCCGCTGGCGTCGGTCGGGGTGCTCAGATTGACGGCGCCACCGTGTTCGTCGGTGCCGGTGAGGGTCACGGTCACCGGGGAGAGGCCGGATTCGCCCGGATCCATCACGGCATTGCTGTTGGTGTCATGAAAGACGGTGCCTTCGACCAGGGCGCCCACGTAGAAGCCGAAGTCGGCACCCAGATAGGTTTCGCCGCCGGCCAGGTTCTTGTAAACGTCTTCCGACGTGGTCGGCACGACATTGCGAATGCCGCCGGAGATGATGCTGTCTTCGTAGACATTCACGATGTACCTGCCGGCCGGCAGGTTGTTGAAAAGATACTTGCCATCGGCACCGGTTAGCGTGCTGGCAATTTGATAATCGCCGTTGGCCACATCGAGAATGCCGTTGTTGTTGGCATCGACATAGAGCAACACGACCGCCCCCTCGATCGGGGTGGCGGGAGCCTCGTCCTGGAGCCCGTTGTGGTTGTTATCCCACCAGACGTAATCGCCGATCGAACCAAGGAGCGTGGTGGTGGTGGTCGGCGACGGCGTGAGGGTGGTGGCTCCGCTGTTGTTTTTCAAATACCCCGTGTTGAGCACCGCGCTCACACCGGGATTGGTGTTGACCGTGGCGCCAAACGTGAGCGGAGGCGTGACAATGACCGTATTGGCGGTGCCCTGCGCCCAGGTGCCATTGGAATCCGTGGGTGTGGCTTGGAAGGTCAGCACGCCGGGTGTCGTGCCGGAACTGAGCGTGCAGGTGTATGTGAAAGTGGCGCTGCCATTGTTGACCGTAGTCGTTAGAGGAGACGCCGCGCTGCACACGGCGCTTGCGCCGTTGGTGCCGGTGGCAGTCAATGCCCCGGCGGTCACCGTGCCGGCGTTGCCGGTGGCGGTGGCGGTCAGCGTCACCGTCACCGTCTCGCCGGAGGTCACCACACTGTGATCGGCACTCAGGGCGGTGGTGGCGGTGTAGGATTGAGAGCCGGGTTTCAAAGCCAGCAGAATCGCGCCCCAGACCTTGTTGCCGCTCAGGGTTGCGGTTCCGGCACCGGTCGAGCCGGCACTCGCCTTCAATGCCCAGCCCGCGCCCACGGTGCCGTTGCCATCTGAGCTACCGCCGTACAGAGTGGTGAGAGCACCCGGTGAGGTTGTCGCAAACGATCCAACTGTCAGGCTTTCAAAGGCCCCCACGCACATCAGAACAGCGGCATTGGGGGACACCGTTGTGATCGCGCCTGTGGAAATGGTTTTCGAGCTGCCTATGGAATAGTCGCCGGTCGCGTCGAGGGGTGTCGTGTTGTCAACGCCCGAATAGGCCACAATGCCGCCAACGGCACCATCAGTTTGCGTTCCTCCCGCCAGGTTGAATGTATAACTCGAGCCCTCCGATGCACCAGCCACTCGATACAAGACCTCACAACGGTGGTCGGCCCCGCTGTTTTCGAAATTGACTGAATCGATGGGGGTCCAACCCGACAAGGTGGGATACAGTGTGACTGTGCCCTTGCGCAACTGGATGTTCGCGATCATCACGTCGCCGGCTACAACCCCTGTTGGCTTGTTGATGGTGATGGTTGTGCTGTTCTTGCCGGCGGTGCCCGTGGTAGGCGTGCCGCGTTGCGCGATGGCCGCCCCTGACCCGGTGGACAATGTCTTTGTGCCGTTGCTGGCCGCGGTGGTCGAGCCAAGGTTCCAGGTGACCGTGCCGCCGGAGTTGGTGCCACCCTGGCCGGCGCTGGCAAAGGTGGTGCCGGTGGGCACCGGATCGGTCACGGTCGCATTCGTGAGCAGGACCGATGACGGGTAATTCGGGCGGAGGGTGAAGTTGAGGAGGTCCCCGGAAACCGCAGTGCTCTTGTCCACGGTCTTGCTGAGGCCCGAACTAAAGGGGAAATCCTTGTCGGTGATGGCCTGGCCGCCGCTCAGGGCGAACGCGCTGTAGGCACCTCCGCTCACCGAACAAGCCAGGTTCGCCGGAATGTCCGTGTCGGTTAGATCCACCTTGACGACGTAGGTTCCGGCCGGGCGGCCGCCGAAGGTGTATAGTCCGTTAGAGTCCGATTTGGTGGTCGCGAGCAGGGTTGTGCCGTCGCTGGCAAAGAGATTCACGGAGACGTTGGGCAGCGGCGAGTCGGTGCCAGCATCGTAAACGCCATTGGCATTCACGTCGTAGAAGACCATATCGCCGATCGAGCCCACGCCGGCGGAGTTTTGATAGCCGAAATCGGCGGTGAGCCACGAGCCGTTGGCCGGGAGCGCCACAGCCCCTTCATTGACGGGGTTGCCTGTGCCGCCCGGCGGATTGCCGGTGTTGGTGCCGCTGGGAGGCGTGTTGATCTTCACGATGTAATTGCCAGCCGCCAGGCCGCTGAACAGATAGTTGCCATTGGCATCGGTGACCTTGGTGCCAACCAGCGTTTCGCCCGCATCGTAAATGCCACTGCCGTTGGCATCGTTATAGAGTGACACGGTGACCCCTGAAATGCCGGGTTCGCCGGCGTCCTGGCTGCCATTGCCGTTGGTGTCGGTGTAAACGGTGTCGCCGATCTGGCCGCCGCCGGCACCCACAGTGACGGGTGCCTCCGGATGCGGACTGATGACCTTGCTTTCGAAGCCGAGGGCGACGCCATTGTAATAAACGCCCGCAGGCACGCTGGCGCCGACGGTGGCAATAAACTTGAGAACCAGCGTGTTGTTGGCCTGGATCGCCTGGCCGAAGGTGAAGACCGGCTGGTTCGGGTTGGTGGCGGTGATGGTGGGGGTGAGGGCGGCACCGTTGACGGTGGCGCTCTGGAAACTCGAGTAGGTGAAACCGGCCGGCAGGTAATCCGTCACCGTGAGCGGCGTGCCGTTGGGGCCGCTGCCGTCGTTGTTGACCGTGATGGTGTAAGTCACGTTCTGCCCGGCGCTCACCGACGAGGGCGTGACGGTCTTGGTTTCCCGCAGCAGCGCATAGGCGCCGACGTCGATCGTGTCATAGGCCTGGGCCAGCAGCGTGCCATTGTTGGCGGCGGTGACGGTGTTCAACTGCAGGCCGGTGGCTGTTCCCTTGACGTACAGGGTGATGTTCTTGACGCTGTTGGCCAGCATGGTGCCGACGTTCCATGTTAGAACGCTGCCTGAAACGGTGTTCGGTGTGGGCGAGGCGCCCACGTAGGTCAAACCGGCGGGCAGGGTGTCGGTAAGCACCACATTGGAGAGCGTCGCGCCGGCGAGGTTGGCGAAGGTGACCTGGAAGGAGGTGGTGGCGTTGAGCGGGATCACCGGATCGGCAGCGACCTTCTGCAGCAGCGTCGCGGGCGTGAGCGACACCACGGTGGGATCGAAATAGCGCCAGATGTGGTCCTTGCCATTTGATGAGCCGCCGGCGTCACCCCCGAAGGCATCGGCGTACATCTTATAGTTCGGGTCGGAAGGCACCGTGTTGATCTTCACCCTCACCGCGGAGTATTCCGAGCGGCCGAGTTCCAACTGGCCGATGGCGAAGCGCACGGCGGTGGTGGTGGTCGGCAGCCCGCCGGAGCTGGAAAAATCATAGCCGATAGAACTGCCATCAACCCCGGCATAGCCCAACACGGTGCTGAGCAGCCCGGCCTGGTCTTTGCTGATCTGGCTGCCGGGATACTTGATGCGGTTCCACGGACCCACCGTGATGGAATTGCGGATCCGGTTGCTGTCGCTCGAGTGAGTGTCGTAGTAGTTGCCGTCAAACGACCAGGCATAGCCGCTTTGCGGGCCGGCCACCGCGCTGGCCATCCCCCACGGGGCGTTGCCGCGCTCGTCGAGCGGATCAATGATGGCCGCCACATCCTTGCGACCGAAGGCCCGCAACTGGTATGAATCCCACAGGTTCATGACACCCAGAATGCCGGACCCGGGTAGCGCCGCCGCAAACCACTCGCCGACGCTGTCACCGGAATTGTTGATCATCGGTGCGGTCCCGCCCGTCGGTGCCGCCCCGTAACTGTTGAACACGGTGCTGGAACTCGTGGAGTAGAAAATCCCGGTGTCGGCATAAACCCCGGCAATCGTGCCGCGGGCCAGGCCGGTCGATGTGACCGGTGCCTCGTTGACGCCTAGGATATTGGCCGCAGGATAGGTGTAGCCGGTCAGCCCGGTGGCGAGTTTGGGACCAATCGAGCCGGCGCCAATGGCGATGGGAGACTGCCCCTTCATCGGAATCTCGACAAAGCCGCGGCCGAGCGGGTCGGTCGAGGAGGGCTGCACGTAGGCGGCACCGGTCACCTGCATGCCCGTCGGGACGTAAAACGTCTGATAGCCACCAACCCCGGTGGTGGTGCCCGGCCCGGGAGTGGTCTTGAGCAACAGCCAGAATTCATCGCCGACCTGCACCACGGATTGGTTCAAACCCGCCCGTTGGGTCATGATTTGCACGTAATTCTTGTCAAACGTGATCGCGGTGGCCCGGGTATCGAGGTTGTGAGCCGAGGCCGTGAGCGGTATTGCGAAGGCAGCCGCCAGCAACGCAGCGAGCGGTTTGAGCCGGCCTCTGGCAGCTTGGCTAACATTCATGAGACAAGCGCGGCTAACCGGACCGCAGACACTTGAGGTTGCTTTCATGGCGGGTGGGGATGGGGCTTTCAATGGCAGGCATGAACCATGCGCCAATCCCGTCGCCTCGCGGGCGGGGGATCGGCAATTCGCCGGGAAAATGCCGTATTCGCCACCAAAGTCAATAAAAAAAGGAAAGCAATGCCATCAATTTCGAATTCCGTATTTTCACGGGTTTCGGATTTTCCACGAAATCACCCTTTTTTCGGCGGCATCGCGGCAGGGGAAACGGCACGCGCCAAGCGGCGAACCCGCGCATCGCAACTGGCGGACCGGCTGTTTACCCTGACAGGCGAGGCCGCCAGTCCCACAGCCCGACGGGCCGGCTGATGCTCCACTGGGCAGCTACAGGCCGAGTTCGCGCTCCATCACCCGGATGAAATCCGCTTCGCCGGACGGCAGACCGTGCAGGATGCGCTTGTCGCTGATGAGAAGTTTGGGGAGGTTCCGGGTGCTGGCGGAAAATGCCACCCAATCGGCGATGTTCGCCTGAATGAGTTCAGCGATCCACGGATCCTGTGAGGCGGCGTCCGAAGCCACCCGCGGGGAGAGTTCCAGCGCACGGGCTCGGGCGGCGCTGAGGGTGGCACCATCCAGCAACGCATGATGAAAGGCGGCAAACGCCTCCGGCTTGGTCCGCCACAGGGCGAGAGCGAGTCTGGCAAGCTCACAGGAGTCCGGGTGCTGGCCGTCCCAAGCCCCGAGCGCGGGGTTGCAGGAAGCTTCCAAGGGCACCGGCAAGACCACCACGCAAATGTCGGCCGGATGCTTGGCCTGCAGCGCTTCGAGATAGCCGCGCATCGTCTGGCAGGCCGCACAGGAATAATCGAAATACTCCACCATCACCCGTCGCGCGTCGGCCCGCCCAAGGTGCGGCAACGCGGCCACGTCGTAGATCTTGCCACCTCCATCAAACTCAACCTTGCGGCCGGAACCGCGGGCGTGAATCGCCGACGGACGTGACGCCGCAACAGCGCCGGCCTCATCAATGCGATGGGTCAGCGGTAGCGGGCCGTATACCTGCATCAAGCCGATGCCGAGGACCGCAGCCGCGGCAAACCGTCCGATGGTCTTGACTGCGGAAACCGCGGTCGCAGCCATGGCGTGGTGCCACAACCCTAACACCGTGATGAGGATACCGATGGCATGCGCGGTTAGGCACCACGGGCAAAACCGCCCGAGCCACACGGCCTGGACCAGCACGAACCACGCCGCCGCACCGGCGATCAAGCCCAGACACGCATCGCGCAGGCGCCGGCCTCTGGCGGTGAAGGAAACCATCACGCCCAGATACACCAAACCGCCGGGCGCGGTGACCGGAATTCCGAGCACTTGCGACCAGCGGGAGTTGAGCAGTTCATCGCAGGCACTGCCGCTGCCACAACCGGCAATCCCTCCGCCCGACAAGTGCCGGACGAGCAGCAGCAGATTGATGGCGAAGCCGCACAGCGCCAATGTCAAGATCGACCAGTCCAGAGCGCTTGGCAACCAGCCTTGGCGTCTCATCTTCGGCAACGATGCCGCGGGCGGGGGGCCCGGCCCACGGGATAGGTTCATGGTGCGTGAAGGACGGCTTTGAGACGCATGAAGCGGTGCGGATGGGATGCCAAAGGGGTGAGGTCGCCGACCACCAGCGCCGCGAGCCCGTCGCTGACCACCGCGGTGTATGCGGGGCCGCTTTGCCAGTTTGTTAGATCGTCGCTCACCTCCACGCTCAGGTCCGCCGGATGATCGATGCGGCGCGGAATGGTGATTTGCAAGTGACCGTCCACCACCGCCAGCGGCGTGGCGGTGGGCGGCCCCGCGGCTCGCGGCGGCGTGCCGAAGACATATTCTAACAGGTTTGAAGAACCGTCCCGATCCGGGTCGTCGGCAGGCTGTTTGAGCGGCTCGCCGGCGAGGGTGTCGGCCTGCCATTGCGCCCAGGTGGTAGCCGGCGGCGCGGCGTTGGCGACGGCCGCCGTTTGCATCAGGCAGGGACTGCCATTGGCATGAATGGCCCCCACCACCGCGGTGGCGTCCTTGGCATACCAATAAGTGACCGCTGGAAAGTCACTGGCATTTGGCCAGCTCCATGAGGCAGCACGGAACAAAATCCATTCGGAGCTGAGTGCATCCCCGCGGAAGCCCCAGACATAGGCCGGCGTGCCGGCCGCAAACGGCGATGTATTGTCGGTGGGCGTGAAGGATGCGGCAAAGCGCTGGGTGACCGGATCGTAGGCGGTGCGGCTGGCGGGATGCCAATGGGCCGCCCACTGGTCAACACTTGCCGGCGTGGGTACGAAGGGTGGCGCAAACACGCCGAGTTCAAACTTGTACTGGTCGTCTAACAACACACCCGCACTCGTCAGGTTGGTTTGATTCGCGTCGCTGTTCCAGAGAATGGCGGTCTGCGCGGCGGCCGGCGACCCGGCGACGCAGGCGGCGAGCCAGAGCCAAGGCACAGGGTACGTCATGGCGGCTCAGGGATCGCGCTGCCGCCGCAGCACCAGGCACAAGCCAGCGAGCGCGACGAGCAGGCCGGCCGACGGTTCCGGCACTAAGGTGAACGTCTGCAACGTGTGGCTGCCGGTGTCAGTGGCTACACCCGCCCCGCTGAGGTCACCCTGCTTGCCGAAGACCGGAACCGCATTCGTTGCAGCCAGGTTGCTCACCGACCAATCGACCGGCGGAGTGTTGCCGCAGCAACCATGATAGGTCGGAAATGTCCACGTTGACGCGCGGGCGAGCAACCATTCGGTGCCGGGCTGCGGGTCGGTTCCGTTGTGGATCCACAGGTAACCGGGAAGGTCTTGGAAATTCAATCCCAGACTCGAATAAGCGGTGTTGCTGCTCGTGCCGCCCGCCAGCATCTGCACACTCGAACTGAAATAGCCGCTGATCCCATCGCTGGGAGTTTCGATGCCGTTGATGGTGGTGCCGTCAAAGGCGCGCCAGTAGGTGGCCCACTGGCTGACATTGGCATTATCCGGCACGAAATTGGTAGCGAAGGCCCCGATCTCAACCTTATAGGAGCTGTCGAGCGCCTGCCCTTTGCTGTTGACCAGATCGCTGAACATCGCATCCCCCCAATTGATGGTCTGCGAGCACGCTCGCTGGCCACCGATCAACCAACACGCAATCGTGAGTAGCGTTAGATAGAGCTTCATGGGAGGAGCGCATTGCCGACGTTGCGGGAGCGATTTCGTCACTCGCGACGCGGGGACTAAAGCATCAGGTTGGCTCATTGCAATAAATGTTTGGGTTCAACTGAAATGTCAGGGTGCCCAGGGGCTTGGGTAGCCGTAAGCGGGCAGGGCGGAGGCGGCGCGACTGAACACGGAGCCGTCGCCGCGCAGCAGGATGTCGCTGCCGCGGGAGGCGGCCGACGGGTCGCCGACTTTCACCCAGCGGATCAGCGACGGGCTGACCGGCGCCCCGTTGAGCAGGTAGTAAGTGGTGTACCCGGCAGCACCCACCGTGCTGTCCGCATTCCACACGAAAAACGAGTCGGCAGCCGCGAAGTCCCGGCTGCCGAAAAAGCCGGCGCCCAGGGACATCGCGCGCCCGGCGGCACCGGTGGCGGATTGATCCAGCGGGTAGCCGCCGCCCACCAGATTGTAACCCGCGGCAAGTGGTCGGATGAAGGCGTTGGCGCGCACCTCGCCGTATGCCAGGACAGACCCCGCTGCGGTGCGGTTGTTGAAGAACATCCCCTGGCCCGGCGGGATGATGGTAGAGCCTTGATCGGCCATGCCGGCATCGGCGGCATCAACCCAACGCGCCGGGCCGGCGCCATCATACAGCCAGTAGATTTTCCAGGCGCCACCTGCGAAAACCTGCACTTCGTCAGAGGTGGCTTGGCTGCCGGAGGCCCCGAAATCAGCCGGCGGGAACACCTCGTTGAGCGTCCAGTGGGGGCGCAGCACGACTTGATTACCGGTGAGGCTCCCCGGCGGCGCACCAGTTAGAGTATTGAATGGAGCGACGGCGGCGTAGAGGTCGGAATCGTTGGTCAGGGTGATGGTATTGCCGCTGGCGGAGACCACGTCAAATCGCTGGCCTTCGTTGGCACCGGATGTCACTTCCAAATAGTACGGGACGCCCGGCGCCAGCAGGCTCGCCAGATCCACGCTGCCGGCGCTGGTGGCAAAGCTGAGTGCTTGGCCGCTGACGCCGCTGACCGTGCCGCTGAAGGCCGCCTCGCGCAGGAACGGATTGTTGTAGGTGCGGCAGCACAGATCGAGCGCGGTTTCCTTCCAGCCTTCCGCTTCGGTGTGGGAGAGGTGGTCGGTGCCCGAGGGCGGCGCCTCATCCAAAGCGGCCTGGATGCGGACGACGCCAGAGCCCCCGGTCAGACCGGTTAGGCTTTCCAAATTGGGAATGGTGACGGTTTCCGTGCAGGCATCGTTGGCAACCACCGTGATCATGTCAGGCGTGATGACGAGGGTCTGCCAGACCGTCGGGTTGCCCACGGTGGCGGCGTATTGCAGCGAGTAGGTTACATTGAGGGGCGCGCCGATCGGACGGACGAACACGCCTTTGAGGATGTCGGGATTGAGCGCCGAGGGCTCAAGGTGCCACGCGTTGCCCGCGCCGCTGTCCGAGGGCATGGCAAACGCGAACTCCGCCAGGTTGTCGTAGGCATCGCCGTCCGGATTGTCGCCCGCGCCCTGGCCGGGCCGCTGGCTGATCCACTCGGCCCAGTTAGACGGGCAGTTGCTGGTTTCCAGGAAGGTGTTGTTGGCATTGGTCTGGCCGGCGAGCACCACCACCGGCGTCACGTCGCCGATGATGTTGAGATTGCCGCCATCGCGGTCGCCAAAGCTACTGTAGCCGGACGGTTGGGTCTGCGCGACCTGATAGCTGCCGGGTGCCACGCCGCTGAAGATATAGAAACCGTTGGCATCCGTGACTGCGGTGATCGGTTGCAAGCCGGGCGTGTTCGGATCGCCATCAACCGGGTTGCCGTTTTGGTCCAACAGTGTGAGGACCACGCCGACGATCGGGGTGGTGCCGGCGAGAACGTAGCCGCTGATCGCAGCGGGTCGGATGCCGAAATTCGCGTTGTTCACGCTGCCGGTGGTCACCGCCACTCCGAGGCTGCCATCGGGCGTGCCATCGCTGCCCGTGCCCGCGCCGAGGTTTTCGCCGGTGTTGACATAGCCGGCGGGCAATGCGGCCGCTGGGGCCGGCGCGCCCACCGTGCCTTGGGAGGTGGACAACACCACGGTGTAACTGGTGTTGGGTGCCACCGTGCCGAAGACATACGTGCCGTCCGCCGCCACCGCCACGGCCTGCGCGACGTTGCCGCCGCTCACGAGGTTGGCGTAAAGCTTGCCGCGCGCGTTGGTGCCGGTGCCATTGACCGTCCCGTCGGTTAGACCGTTGGCATCGTTGTAGACATTGCCCGCGATGCCGATCGCGGTGAATGGCATGTTCACGGGCGCAGGTGCGGACTCCTTGCCCGCCGCATCCACCGCGGTGTAGGTGAAGCTCACCGTGATGGAGCCGTCGTTAGGATCAAGTGTGAGCAGGGCTGGATTATAACTGGAAATCGTCTGTCCCTGGCTCACCGGTGTGCCGTTGTAATAGAGCGTGCCGTTGGATGGCAGCGTCTTGATGACGAATTTTGTCACCGTGGTGTCTTCCGGATCACTGCCGGTGAGGGTGGACGCGGTGACCTGCGTCATGCCGCCGGGGTTGAGTTGCGATCCGGCCGTGACATTATTGGCCGTGGGCGGTTGCTCGATGCCGAAGTTCACGCCCGTCACGCTGGTGGTGGTCACCGTGATTGCGGTCACTCCGTCAACCGTGCCGTCGCCGGCCGGATTGGTCCCCTCGCCGGTGTTCACCCAGGTCGCTGGCAGCGAGGCCCCTGGCGCCGTATTGCCCGGCGTGCCTTGGGTTGTGCTCAACACCACCGTGTAGCTGCCGCCATTCACCCCGCTGAAACCGTAGGTCCCGTTAGATGTCACTGCCGTCGCCGCCACAACCGTCCCGCTGCCGTTGACCAGATTGGCATACAGCGTGTCGCCCGCGTTGGTGCCCGTGCCATAGATCAGATTATCTGTCAGGCCGTTGGCATCGTCAAACACGGCACCAGCCACCGACACCGTCGTGAAGGGCAGCGTCACACTGCCGGGACTTGGGTCTTCCTTGCCCGCGTTGTCGATCGCCGCGTAGCTGATCACCACGCTCCCCGCCCCGTCGATCGGATCCACGCTGATCGCCTGGGTCGGCTGGCCACTTCCGTTCGTCGGCACTGTAACCCCGCCTCCCGGGAATGTCCCGGAAGTGTAGGTCGTTCCGTTGATGGTGATGCTCGTCGCGTTGGACGGGAAGGCGGTGATGCGGATGCTCGTCACCGTCCCGTCCGCGTCAGTCCCGCTGAACAGGCCGGCCCCCACCGAAACGCTGGTCGCCCCACCCGGATTCGCCTGGCTGGTTGCAATCGCCGTCCCGCTGTCAGGCAACTGATCGATGCCGAAGTTCGCGTTGGTCACACTGCTGGTGGTCACCGCCACGGCAAGGATGCCATCTGGCGATCCATCGCTGCCAGTGCCCGTGCCGATGTTTTCCCCGGTATTGACATATCCCGATGGCAATACCGCCGCCGGGGCCGTGGCACCCGCCGTTCCCTGCGTGGTGGACAGGACAATGGTATAAGTCGTGTTGGGCGCCACCGTGCCGAACGCATAACTTCCGCCTGCGCCCACCGCCACCGCTCGCACCACCTTGTTGTTGGTACCATCGACCAGGTTCGCATACAAAGTGCCACCCGCATTGGTGCCGGTGCCATTGACCGTGCTGTCCGTCAGGCCGTTCGCATCGTCATACACATTGCCCGCAATCCCAACAGCGGTGAACGGCATGGTCACCGTAGCGGCGGTGGACGACTTGCCCGCGGCGTCGCTGACCGAATAGGTGAAACTCACCGTGATGCCACCGTCATTCGGATCGATACTGAGCAGGCCGGCATTGTAGTCGGAGATAATCTGGCCGGGTGTCACTGCGGTGCCGTTGTAATACAGCGTGCCGTTGCCGGGCAGGGTGCTGATGGTAAACACGGACACCGTGCCATCTTCCGGATCGGTACCGCTGAGCGTTGGCACGGGCACCACCGCGGAACCACCCGGATTGATCTGGGAGGCTGCATTGATCGCTGTGGCCGATGGCAAGCGCTCAATGCCAAAGTTGGCGTTGCTCACTCCTGTGGTGGCGACGGAAACCGTGAGAATCCCGTCAACAGTGCCATCGCTGCCAGCTCCAGCACCGAGATATTCACCAATGTTCACCCATCCCGCAGGCAAGGCGGCGGCGGGAGGTGGCGAATTGACCGTCCCCTGGGTGGTGCTCAACACCACGGTATAGGTCGTGTTCGAATTGACCGTGGCAAAGGTATAGGTACCATCCACCGCAACAGCCACAACCTGCTTGACGGTGCCGCCGCTGACAAGGTTGGCATAGAGGGTGCCGCCCGCGTTGGTCAGGGTGCCGTTGATCGTGCCGTCGGTCAGGCCATTGGCATCGTCATAGACCAAGCCGCTGATGGCTGCCGAGCCGCTGTTGAATGGCATGGTGACCGATGCGGGGGGGGATTCCATCCCGGCCGCATCTTGCACGGCATAGTTGAAACTGACGGTGACATTGCCATCGGCCGGATCCACGGTGAGCAGGGAGGGAGTATAGCTGGTGATGATCTGGCCCACGGTGGCAGCCACGTTGTTGTAATAGAGCGTGCCGTGGGTCGGCAGCGTCTTGATGACCAAAGTGGTGATCGAATCATCTTCCGGGTCGGTGCCGCTGAGCGTCGGTACGGTCACCTTGGTCGTTCCGCCGGGATTGACTACGGCGGTGGACGATGCCTGGGCCGCCGTCGGCAATTGATCGATGCCGAAATTCGCGTCGCTCACGCTGATGGTGGTCACCGCCACGGCGAGGATGCCGTCCACCGTGCTGTCACTGCCGGTGCCCGCGCCGAGGTTCTCGCCGGTGTTGACCCATCCGGTCGGCAGGGCCGCCGCTGGGGCTGTGGAACCGACAGTTCCCTGGGTGGTGGAGAGCACAACGGAATAGCTCGTGTTTGGCGCCACCGTGCCGAAAGTATAACTTCCATCCGTATCCACCGCCACGACCTGCGCGACTTTCTTAGTTCCATCGACAAGGTTTGCATACAGGAGGTCGCCCGCGCTGGTGCCGGTGCCGTCCACGGTGTTGACCGGCGTTCCAAGCAAGCCATTGGCATCGTCAAAGACATTGCCGGAGGCCGCGATGGCCGTGAACGGCATGCTCACCGACACGGGTGCCGAACTCTTGCCAGCCGCATCGGTTACCGCGTAAGTGAAACTCACCGTGATGGTGTCATCATTCGGATCGAGTGTCAGTAACGACGCGCTGTAACTCGGGATGCTCTGCCCCGCTGTGACCGCCTTGCCGTTGTAATAGAGGGTTCCGTTGGCAGGCAACGAGCTGATGACGACAGTGCTGGTTGTGCCATCTTCAGGATCAGTGCCGCTGAGTGCTGGCACGGTGACCCGGTTCCCGGCACCCGGATTGAGTTGTGAGGAGGCCGTGACCGCATTGGCTGTCGGAATCCGGTCGATGCCGAAGTTCGCGTTGCCCACGCTGCTGGTGGTCACCGCCAGAGCGAGGCGGCCGTCCACCGTTCCATCGCTACCGGTGCCGCTGCCGAGGTTTTCGCCGGTGTTGACATAGCCGGCAGGCAACGCCGCGGCAGGAGCCGGGTTGCCGATCGACCCCTGCGTTGTGGACTACACCACGGTATAACTCGTGTTCGGTGCCACCGTGCCGAACGCGTAACTTCCGTCAACCGCCACCGCCACGGCCTGCATCACGTTGTTGGTGCCATCTACCAGGTTCGCATAGAGCGTGCCACCGGCGAACGTGCCGGTGCCGTTTACCGTGTTGTCGGTCAGACCATTGGCGTCATCATAGACATTGCCGGCAATGCCAACCGTCGTGAACGGCATGGTAACGGTGGCGGGCGAGGACGATTCCTTGCCAGCTGCATCCACCGCGGAGTAGGTGAAGCTCACCGTCACCGCACCGTCACTGGGGTCAACCGTCAGCAACGACGCATTGAAGCTGGAGATGCTCTGCCCGGTGGTGACCGTCGTGCCGTTGTAATACAGTGTGCCGCTGGAGGGCAGTGTCTTGATAATAAAGGATGTTACCGAGAAATCTTCGGGATCGGTGCCATTCAAGGTTGGCACGACAACCTTGTTGGTGGCACCCGGATTCAGTTGCGAGGATGCAGTAACCGTATTTGCCGTCGGCAGTCTTTCGATGCCGAAATTCGCGTTGGCCACGCTGCTGGTGGTTACCGCCACCGCCAGGATGCCGTCCGCCGTGCCGTCATTGCCGACGCCCGCGCCGACATGCTCGCCGGTGTTGACATAGCCGTATGGCAAGGCTGCCGCAGGCGGTGCCGAACCAACAGTTCCCTGCGTGGTGGACAGCACCACGGCATAACTGGTGTTCGGAACCACCGCGCCGAACGCGTAGCTTCCGTTCGCGGCCACTGCCACGGTTTGCGCCACCTTGCTGGTGCCATCGACCAAATTGGCATACAACGTGTTGCCGACGTTGGTGCCGCTGCCATCCACGGTATTCACGGGCGTTCCGAGCAAACCGTTCGCGTCGTCATAGACATTGCCGGAGATGCCGATCGCGGTGAAGGGCATGCTCACCGAAGCCGGTGCGGAATTCTTGCCCGCAGCGTCGGTCACCGCGTAAGTGAAGCTCACCGTGATGCCGCCATCGTTCGGATCGAGCGTCAGCAATGCCGGGGTGTAGCTCGGGATGCTCTGGCCGGCAATCACAGCCGTACCGTTGTAGTAAAGCGTTCCGTTGGATGGCAGGCTGGAAATGACCACCGTGCCGGTGGTTGCGTCTTCGGGATCGGTGCCGCTCAACGTTGCCACGGTGACCCGGTTGGCGGCACCCGGATTGAGTTGTGACGCCGCCGAAACCGGAGCGGCCGTCGGAATGCGGTCAATGCCGAAGTTGGCATTGGCGACACTCGATGTTGTTACGGCGAATGCGAGCGCCCCATCGACGGCTCCATCATTGCCGGCACCGGCGCCGAGGTTTTCACCGGTGTTCACATAACCAGCCGGGAGCGCCGCCGCCGGCGCCGCGTTGCCCACCGTTCCCTGCGTGGTGCTGAGCACCACGATGTAATTCGTGTTCGGAGCGACCGTGCCGAAACCATAGCTGCCATTGGCCGCCACCGCCACCACTTGGGCGACGTTGCCGCCGCTGATGAGGTTGGCATAGAGCAACCCGCCGGCATTGGTGCCGCTGCCGTCCACGGTATTGACCGGCAAGCCTAACAAACCGTTCGCGTCGTCATAAACATTGCCGGCAATGCCGATCGCGGCGAACGGCATGTTCACCGTGGCGGCGGAGCTTGACTTGCCCGCGGCGTCAGTGGCCGAATAAGTGAAACTCACCGTGAGGGAACCATCATTCGGGTCCAGTTTGAGCAGGTTCGCGTTGTAGCTGGTGAGGACCTGCCCGGGCGTGACTGCGGTGCCGTTGTAATAAAGCGTGCCGTTGTTCGGCAGGGTGATGATTGTGAAAGTCGTCACCGAGGAGTCCTCCGGATCGGTGCCGATAAGGGCAGGCACGGCAATCACCGAGGAACCACCCGGATTGATCTCGGAGGCGGCATTGATGGTGGTCGCTGTGGGCGGGCGTTCAATACCGAAATTGGCGCTGCTGACGCCGCTGGTGGCGACGGGCACCGTGAGGATGCCGTCGACAGTGCCGTCGCTGCCTGAACCCGCACCGAGATGTTCGGCAATGTTCACCCACCCTGCGGGCAGGGCCGCGGCTGGCGCCGCGTTGCCAATCGTGCCCTGGGTGGTACTCAACACCACGGTATAAGTCGTGTTCGCATTGACCGTAGCGAATGTGTAGGTGCCATCCGCCGCGACGGCGACCACCTGCTCGACAGAACCGGCGTTGACGAGATTGGCATACAGCGTGCCACCCGCATCGGTAGGCGTACCGTTCACGGTGTTGTCGGTGAGGCCGTTGGCATCGTCAAAAACCTGGCCACTGATGGCAGCCGATCCGCTGTTGAAGGGCATCGTCACCGAGGCCGGAACCGATTCCTTTCCGGCCGCGTCAACGACCGCGTAGTTGAAACTAACGGTGACATTGCCCGTGGCCGGATCCACGGTAAGCAGGGCGGGATCAAAGCTGGTGATGGTCTGGCCAGCGCTCACCGCGGTGCCGTTGTAATAGAGCGTACCGTGACTCGGCAGGGTCTTGATGATGAAAGTGGTCACCGATCCGTCCTCGGGATCACTGCCGCTCAGGGTGGCCACCGGGACCGTGATGGTACCGCCCGGATTGGCCTGGGCGGCGGCGGAAACGGGATTTGCCGTGGGAATGCGATCGATGCCGAAGTTCGCATTGCTCACGCTGCTGATGGTTACGGCCAAGCCGAGACTGCCGTCCGGTGTGCCGTCGCTGCCCGTGCCCGTGCCGACATGGTCGCCGGTATTGACCCATCCGGATGGCAACGCCGCCGTTGGCGCCGCATTGCCCACGGTCCCCTGCGTGGTGGACAAAACAACGGTATAGCTGGTGTTCGGCGCCACCGTGCCGAAAGCATAACCGCCGCCCGCGGCCACCGCCACGGCTTGCACGACATTGCCGCCATTCACCAGGTTCGCGTACAACGTGCCGCTCGCGTTGGTGCCGGTGCCATCCACGGTGTTGGCCGGCGTGCCGAGTAGGCCGTTGGCGTCATCATAGACATTGCCGGAAATACCAACCGCCGTGAACGGCATGCTCACGGCGGCCGGTGAGGAATTCTTGCCAGCCGCGTCCGTCACCGCGAAGGTGAAGCTCACCGTGATGTTGCCGTCATTTGGATCCACCGTAAGCAATGACGCGTTGAAGCTCGCGATGCTTTGGCCCGCGAGCACCGCCGTGCCGCTATAATACAACGTTCCGTTGGATGGCAGTGTGCTGATGGTGACCGTGCTGGTTGTGCCATCTTCCGGATCCGTGCCGCTAAGAGCCGGCACGGTGACCCTGTTGGTGCCACCCGGGTTGAGTTGCGAAGATGCCGAAACCGGGACGGCCGTCGGCGGTTGCTCGATCCCGAAGTCCGCATTGGTCACGCTGGAGGTGGTCACCGCCACGCTGAGGATGCCGTCCGTCGTCCCATCGCTGCCACTGCCCGTACCGATGTTTTCGCCGGTATTGACAAATCCCGCCGGCAACGCCGCGGCAGGTGCCGTCGCCCCGACCGTGCCCTGCGTGGTAGACAGCACCACGGTATAACTGGCGTTCGCCACCACCGTGCCGAAGCTATAGGTTCCGTTCGCGGCGACGGCCACGGCTTGCACGACCTTGTTCGTTCCATCAACGAGGTTCGCATATAATGTCCCGCCCGCATTGGTACCGACACCGTTGACCGTGTTGTCGGTGGAACCATTCGCATCGTCAAAGACAGTCCCGGTGATGCCGACCGCCGTGAACGGCATGCTCACGGATGCGGGTGACGAATTCTTGCCAGCCGCGTCGGTCACGGCGTAGGTGAAGCTCACCGTGATGCTGCCGTCGTTGGGATCGAGCGTAAGCAGCGACGCGTTGTAGCCCGCAATGATTTGACCCGGAGTCACCGCGGTGCCGTTGTAATACAGCGTGCCGTTGGAGGGCAACGTGCTGATGACAACTGTACTGGTTGTGCTATCTTCCGGATCGGTGCCGCTGAGTGCGGGCACCACCACCCTAGCCGTGCCCGCCGGGTTGATTTGCGAGCTTGCCGCAACCGTAGCGGCCGTGGGTGTCCGGTCGATTCCGAAATTCGCGTTGCTCACGCTGCTGGTCGTCACAGCCATGGTGAGGATGCCGTCCGGAGTGCCATCATTGCCGGCACCCGCGCCGAGGTTTTCCCCCGTATTGACATATCCTGATGGCAGTTGCGCGGCAGGCGCCACACCACCAACCAAACCCTGGCTATTGCTCAGCACGACGGTATAACCCGCATTGGGGGCTACCCCGCTGAAAGCATAACTTCCGTCCACCGCCACCGGCCCCGATTGCAACACCAGATTGCCGCCATTCACCAGGTTCGCATATAGAGTGCCACCCGCGTTGGTGCCGGCGCCGTTGACGGTGCTGTCGGTCAAGCCATTGGCATCGTCGTAAACATTTCCGGCGATGGTGATATCGGTGAACTGCATGCTGGCCGTCACCGCCGCCGATTCCGTGCCGGCGAGATCCTGCACCGCATAGGTGAAACTCACGGTGATGCTGCCGTCATTCGGATCGAGAGCCAACAACGCGGCGTTGTAGCTCGGGATGACCTGGCCCAGCGTCACTGCGGATCCGTTGTAATAAAGCGTGCCATTGGAAGGCAACGTCTTGATCACTACCGTGGTGGTCGTGGTATCCTCCGGGTCGGTGCCGCTCAAGGCGGGCACCACCACTTTGGTTGTGCTGCCCGGATTGAGTTGGGCGACGGCCGTCACCGGGTTGGCCGTCGGTTTGCGGTCAATGCCGAAGTCCACGTTGGCCACGCTGGCGCTACCAACGGTCACCGCCACGCTGCCGTCCACCGTACCGTCGTTGCCGGCCCCGGATCCGACAAATTCGCCGGTGTTGACCCAACCGGATGGCAATGCAGCCGCCGGGGCGGTGCCGCTGGCCACATAGGTCGTGCTCAGCCTCACCGTGTAGCTCGCCGCGGAAACCGAGTTAAACACATAGCTTCCGTTCGCGGCCACCGTAGTGACCTGGGAGATGGTGGTGCCGCTCACGAGATAGGCATAAAGAGAGGCGCCCGTGTTGGTGCCGGTGCCGTTCACCGTGCTATCCGTCAGACCGTTGGCGTCGTCGTAAACATTGCCGCTGACGCTGTAACCCGTGAACGGTATGGTCACGGTACCCGGGGTTGGGTCTTCCTTACCCGCGTTGTCAATCGCCGCATAGGTGATCACCACGTTTCCCGAAGCGGTCGGGTCCACGGTAATGGTCTGGGTCGGCTGACCGCTGGTGTTAGCGGGCACCGTCACCCCGCTCCCCGGGAACGTCGCGCTCGTGTAACTGGTCCCGTTGATGACGATGCTCGTCGTGTTGGTCGGGAAACTTGTGATCCGGATGCTGGCGACCGTGCCGTCCGCATCGGTGCCGCTGAAAAGAGTCGCGCTCACCGTTGCCTGCGTCGTTCCACTCGGAAGCAACTGGCCGGGTGCTGTCACCGTGCCGCTGTTAGGCAATTGGTCGATCCCGAAGTTTGCGCTGGTCACGTTGGCTGTGGTCACGCCGAAGGAAGAGAGGATGCCGTTGACTAAGCCATCGTTGCCGGTACCGGATCCGAGGAACTCACCGGTATTGACCCATCCGCTTGGCAGGGCGACCGCCGGTGCCGCGCTGCCGACCGTGCCGGCGGTGGTGCTCAGGACCACTGTGAAATTGCGACTGGTGCCGCTCGAAGCGACCGATCCGAAGCTATAGGTTCCGTCGGCTGCGACCGCCACGACTTCCGCCACGTTGCTGGAACTGTTCACCAGGTTGGCATATAACACACCGCCCGCATTGGTGCCGGTGCCATCCACGGTATTCGTCGGCGTGCCAGTCAAACCGTTGGCGTCGTCATAGACATTGCCGCCGATGCTGATGTTGCCGGAAGGGGCGGTGAAGGTCATGGTCACGGCCACCGTGGTGGAGGATTCCACGCCAGCCGCATCGACCACCGAATAGTTGAAGGTCACCGTAGCCGCGCCGGTTTCGGTGGGATCCACCGTCAGCAGGGACGGGGTATATCCCGAAATCGTCTGCCCGACGGTGACAGCGGTTCCATTGTAGTAGAGCGTGCCGTTGGTCGGCAGCGTCTTGATGATCATGGTGGTCACCGGGCTGCCTTCCGGATCGGTGCCGCTGAGCGTGGGCACGGTCACCTTGGTGGTGCCGCCTGGATTGGACGGAGAGGATGAGACCGCATTGGGAACCGGGCGCTGGTCGATGCCGAAGTCCGCGTTGCTGACATCGCTGGCACCGACGGTCACCGCGAGGGTGCCATCCACCGTGCCATCGCTGCCGGTTCCGCTGCCGAGGAATTCCCCGGTGTTCACCCAACCCGCGGGCAAAGCGGCAGCCGGTGGGGCGGCACCAACCGTGCCCGCCGTCGTGCTCAGCACCACGGTATAACTGTTGGGCGTTACGTTCGGAAAAGTATAGGTGCCGCCCGCCGCCACGGCCACGGATTTGACCACCACGTTGCTGGAGTTGACGAGGATCGCATTGAGCGTGCCGCCGGCGTTGGTACTGGTTCCGTCCACGGTGTTGACTGGCGTGCCGAGCAAGCCGTTGGCATCGTCATAAACATTGCCGCTGACGGACGGATACTGATAACCGAAATTGCTGGTCGTGTTGTTCATGGCCAACGTCGTCAGCGTAACGGATGTCTTGTTATCCTTCGTGGCGTCCGGATCGGCGACCTGCTTGGTCAGATAGGCCGGCACGGTGGTGGTATCGACCACCACGGTATAAGTTCCCAATGACAGATTGTAGAGTTGGTAGGTGCCCGTGGAGTCGGTGACAGCGAACGGTTCGCCCGCGTCCCGCACGCCGTTGCCGTTGAGGTCCGCGAAGACGGTTACATTCGCGATTCCCTCACCGCTGTCCGGCTGACCATTGTTATTGCTATCCTGGAAGATGGTGCTGCCGATGGTTCCCGCAAGCGTGGTGATGGACGCGGTACTGTTGACCGGAGGCAACGAATTGCCGCTCGCATCCACCGCGAATGAAACATCCGCCGTGTTGGCGGCGGGTGCCGCAGCGCCGTTGACCAGCATGGTCACATCGATGGTCTTGGAGGAGTTGATCGCCAAGGGGCCGACATTGTTCCACAGCAGCGAACCGCTGCCGCTGGAATCCGGCGCGGCTGTGGCCGAGACAAACTGGAACGACCGGCCGCTGAAAGTATCCGTCACCGGCAAGGTGGTGACCGCCGTGGTGCCGTCATTGGTAATCACGATCCGGAACGTGACATTGTCTCCCTTGTAGGCCGGGCCGCTGGGCGGAGTGAGCAAGGTCTTGGTGACGGTCACATGCGGATTGTCGATGGTCACGTTGGCCGTGGAGGGCCCGGCGCTGGCGGTCCCTCCCGCCGATGCGGAGTTGGCGGCCGTTCCGGTGGCGATCGCCGTGTAGGTCACCTGGAGGTTGACCACTTGACCGGATGTCAGTGGGCCGACATTGGTCCAACTCAGGGTGCCGGAGCCGGTCGAACTGGGCGTGACGCTGGCGCTGACGTATTGCAGTTTCGCACTATCAAAACTGTCGGCGACCGAAACCGTCGGCAACGACGCGGTGCCGGTGTTCGACACCTGGATGTTGTAAACCACGGTGCCGTTGAGCAAGGTCCTGCCTGAGGTAGGGCTGATCAGGGATTTGTAGATGCTCACGCTGGTGGTGTTGGTCGTGGCGATGACCGCGTTGGCGGACGAGGTGTCGGTGGAATCCACCGCGTCCACATAAGTCGCCAGCAGGCTGGAGCCGGCGACGATGTTGAGCGCGTTGTTGCCTTGGGTCACCGTGTTGGTGTTGACGGTGATGGGGCCACTGCGGAAAATTCCGGTGTTCACTCCGGTTTCTGTTAGGGTGACGGTTTCGCGGTCGCCCGTGCTGGTGGTGACCACCGCAGTGATTGTCTGGACGGTAAGCGGATCGGTGTTTTTGTCACCGTCGATCACCTGCACGTAGGCCGGTCCGCTGGTGGTGTAACTCGTGAGCGTGTTGCCCGAGGCATCGGTAAAGGTGGTGGTGCTCGGCGTGCCAAGGTCTTGCTGGGAAACCTGAAGTGGGGTGGTCGATGTCGCACTGATCCCTTCGGTGCCTTCGTTGGCTTTCACCGTAATCGAATAGCCGCCGAGGCTTGGCCCCGAGGTCCACGGATATTCGAACGTCTTGCTGCTGGCGGTGCTGGCGACGGTGGAGGTGAGGTTGGCCGATGCCGTGCCGCCGGACGGATTGGTGATGGTGACGTCGAGGCTCGAGATGTCGTATGCGCCGAAGGGATCGCTTGCGGTGACGCGGAAATAGGCCTTCTTGCCGTTGTTGACGCCACTGATCAGCGAGCCGCCCGGATAGGCCGCGTCGTAAATGCCATAACTATCCACAGTGATCACCGTGGAGGTCGGCAGACTGATCGCGGACGGTTTGGTGGAGCTGTCATAATCGATGGCGAAACTCACGCCGGTCTGGCCGTTGGAGATATCGAGATAGATCGACTCGCCGACCGCCACGGTGGTGGAGGATGCGAGCGATCCGGTCCATGTGAGCGTGCCTGTGGGCGCTGTTCCCGCGAAGGTCGGGCTGGTGAGCGTGGCGAAGGTGGTGGCTCCCGCATAGGTCGTGCCCTTCTTGAGGGTGGCGATCACGGCGGGAGTTGACGGCATGGTGCCGGTGATTCCCGATAGATAGGTGGTCAGGCCGATGGTGCCGCCCGACGGCATGGTGAAGGCCTTGGCCATCGCCGGCGCCTGGGTGAAGGTGACGGGCGTGCTGGCTGCCGTGGCGGGCTTCAACGATACTCCGCCGGCGCAGCTTCGCAGGCTGCTGCCGGTGCCGGTGCCGGTCCAGGTCAAGGTGACGGTGGCGGTTCCCGCAGTGGAAGACTGGGCCGCGCCCGCCGTATTGGTGAAAGGTCTTGCCGACCACAGCCCGGTGGGTGTGAAGGCGGCGGTGGATCTTCCATCCACCACGCCAAACACCGTCTGACCGGTCCCGGAGGCGACGGCGACCGAAACGCTGGCCGTGGTCGAGGTGCCTGACGCGTATGTGCCCAACGGCGTGGTTTGATCCACACCCGAATAGGTCACCGCGCCCACCACGGCACCGAAGGTCAAGGCGGCACTCCAGGTGACGGCCAAGGTGTTGGCACCCGTTGGCGGATTGAGCAAACGATAGATATACATGCGCCCGGACCCGGAGGTGGCGGTGGCAGTGGTTCCGACCTGGGTCATCGTCTGGCCGCCATAGGTGACACCAGTGGTTGAAACCGTCTGGCTGGTGGAATTCCGATAGGAGATCCCGACCATCAGGATCCGGTTGGTGCCGGTGGTGCCCGAATTATAGCTGTAGGACAAGCTGCTGGCGGTTTGGGTTGAGTTCGCGGACGCGGCGGCACCCACGACGGTGATGGCGGAGGTACCGGTGGTGAGGGCGGCCGTGGTGGCGGTGGTGGTGTCGTTTGTGGCCACCGGATCCACGCGGTCCAGGGCCTGGTTCGGGTCGCTCAGGTAGAGTTTTTTCACCGGTGTGGCCGCGACGATGGATGCGGTCGCGCTGGCGGTGAGGCCGGTGACCGAATTGGTATAATTGGCGGTCAGGCCGTTGCCGGGCAGCGCGTAGAGCGTGCCATCCTGCACGCCGGCGCCGGAAGTGGTGGACGACGGCAGTTGGGCGGCGTTGGTGAAGATTCCCGTATTGACTCCCGTTTCGGTAAGCGTGACGGTTTGCATATCCCCGGTGGTGGGATCCTGCACGAGCACGGTGACGGTTTGGATCGTGGTGGCGCTCGTGTTGGCCGCCGCGTCGGTGAGTTTCAGATAGATTCCGCCATTGGCCGGATAGGTGGAAACCGTGGTGCCGCCCGAATCAGTGAACACCACGCTGGGCGGAGTCGCTCCGGCGGGCACGGTGGTGGTGGTGGTGGCCGTGATCGCCTGGCCGCCGGCCGTGGTGGTGGCCAGGTTGACGATGGAGGTGGTGCCCACATTGACCGTGACGCGGTATTTCACTTCGCTGTAAGATCCCGGAGGAATCACCGCCAACGTGTAGCCCGTTTCATCCACCGGGAACGTGGTGGCCGGCAAGGTGTTGTCCGCCACCGCCACGCCGTTCACCTTGGTGCTTCCCGCCACGTAGGTCACGGTGGTTGGCAGCGTATCGAGCACGATGGTGTTGTTGAGATCGACCACGCCTTCGTTGGCGACATGGATGGTGTATTCCACGGTATCGCCCGGATCAATCTGGCCGTTGCTGTTGGCATCGACCACGAGCTTGGCGGTCTTGGTCATGGTCGGCTGCGGAAACGGCACGAGGGTGGTGCCGAGGTCCAGATAGGGGGCACCCGGCCCGGCCTTGGCGGGATCCTCGCCCCACGCGGAGGCCAGGCGGGTGCCGTCAGTGGTGAAAATCCGGGCACCGGTCATGTCGTTGTCGGCGGAGTCGTAGATCTGGATCGACTGCCATTTGGCCACAGTGTAGGAGGTATCGAATTTCGCGTTGTTAGGCGCGGTGTTGGCACCGGCCGCGAGGTTGCCGGAATAGTTGACGTAGACAGTGGTGTTGGCGGTTGGGGTCACCCACACCGGGCTGCCGTTGGCGTCCGGCTTGGTGCCGTTGGCGCCGGTGGTGTCCGAGCCGGGACCCCAAGGCACGGTGATGCCGGTGGTAAGGTAGTTTTCGGGCAGCAGCGCGTAACCCCAGTCATGCGTCTGGTTGGCACTCGCCGCTGCACCGCTGTCGTTGGTGCCCACGGCATAAAACAACTCGCCGGCGGCGGTATAGAAATGTCCGCCGGACTTCATCGGCATCGCGAACTGGTAGTTGGCGTTGGCCGGCACGCTGAAAGTGCCGGTGCCGCTGGTTGTCTCGTAGGTCACGGTGATGGCAGCGGGATTCGGATTGTAGAGGAAAACGTTGTGGGTTTCGGATGCCAGCGTGGTGCCCACCGGCGCATAATAACTGGCGCCCCAGAGGCTGGTCGGCCGGATCGCGAAGGTACGGCTTTCGTAGGTTGAGCCGATATCCCCGGTGAGTTCCTGCACCTGCACCGGTTTGGTTGCGGTGACCGTGGCGCCGGCCTTGACTCCGCCGTTGACGAACATGGAATCGCCGAGATTGAGGACTTTGGTGACATCGACCGTGCCATTGCCGTCGGTATCCACCTGCACGGTCGTGTTATCCTGGGAGGCGATGATGTGCAGCGAGGAATACTCGAACAATTGCGCGGTGGAGTCGGTTGTGGTTCCCACCGGGATTTTGAAGGCGATGCCGTATTTCAGGGTGTCATAGACTTCCGACGCGGTGCAGAGCACGGTCCCTGGAGTCACCGCCCACGCGGCACGCGTCACCGCGATGGCCGCCGTCGCGCAGATGCGGTCGCGCCCGTCGTAGGCAAGGGTGGCGGCACTGCGCGGCAGATTGACTACGTTTTGCAATTTTATCACCGCGCCGGCGGGCAGAATATTGGTCGGATAACCCGGTGGCTGCCCATGGGCGGGATTTCCGTCGCCCCAGATTTGAGTGGTGGTCTGGACCGGATTGGCCGGATCGGCCTCATATCCGTCCTCCCATTGGTCATAGACAATAATCGTGCCGGCGGTCGGCACCACGATCGAGATCGTGGACTTGATCTGGGTACCCACGGCGGTGCCGGTCGTGTCAATCGCCTTGAGTGAGGTCTGCAAATCCGCTTCTGGAAATGGCACGAAGAAGGTTTGCTTCATCGCCGGCAGGGCTGCCGCCGGCAACAGCGACAGCAACACGGCCAGCGCCACAAACAGCCCCGAACGGATCGAACGCGAGGTGCTTTGAAGGCGCACAACGACTCGCGCAAGACTGATGAAGTGATTTCCCATGAGGTTTGGTTTGGTTTGGGTTCCTGAACAATGGCGCCCCCGCCCAAATCACGGGCAAGGCAGCGAAATCAGGATGGGCGCGGAGGGTAATACAATTCGTTAGCAACACAAGTGGAAATATCCGGAATTTTCGGGCAGGCATACGTGACGACGCTTCCGCTCAATTCCGGCATTAACCCGCCGCCAGCAGGGCGTGATTACGTCAGTAGTTATACGCAAGCGCGCGGGGTGATGGTCAACCAGATGACGGAGCGGCGGACCGGATGAAGGCGGCGCGGTTGCGCAGCAGCAGGATTTCGCTGTCGCGTGGGGCGGCCGGATTGTCGCCGACTTTGACCCATCGAATCAGGAAGGGGCTCACCGGCACGCCGTTGAGCGGGCAGCACGTGGTCTCGGGTGCTTCCTGAGCGGGAATTTCACAGCATTTTCAGCACCGGTGGGACGGTCTCGCACCAGGCGCGGGCGATGGCGGCCTGGATCACGGCCTCTTCATCGTCGCTGCGGATGAAGGCGCGGGCGTCGCGCAGGGCGCGTGCGCCGAGGGCGATGGCACGCAGTTCCCCGCCTAGCGAGAGCATGCCGAACACGGTGGCCAGCGCTGTGGCGGCGAGGCAAATCGCGATCGCTCCGGGCAGCGGAATCTTGGCCAGAATCACCGCGAAAACCGCCACCATCGCACTCAGCGGCGGCACGGCCTGCCCGAAGCGCCGGGACGCTTCGCGGGCGGCGGCGGGTTTCGGCTCGCGTTGCCGCCAGTGCGCCAACGCCGCCAAGCGCAACCTCTCGCCAAACGCACACGCCGGGGCGTCCGCCGCGGGGAGTCCTTGCTGCGGGGCCTCCCCGAGGGCCTTGTCCCAGCGTGCCAGATCACATCGACAGGGCCGCCCGTCAAGGCCCGCCAGCACGCGCAGGCCGAACCACCAGCGCAACAGCCACGCCGCGACAAGCGGGAGAACGGAGACAAGTAAGAGCAAGCGCCACATGGGGAATCGAGTTATCAGTTATGGGGAAGAAGACAGAAGACCGCTGCGCTGCAAGACAGAAGACGGAAGATAAGAAAGAGAGTGGAAGCACCTCTTTTCTTCTGTCTGGCAGCGAAGCGGTCTTCTGTCTTCTGTCTTTTCATGCTCTTTCTCTAACCCACGCCTTCGGATCGTCGGGCCAGGGGTGGCGGGGGTAGCGGCCGGCGACTTCCTTTTTCATCCGGGCATAACCGGACTGCCAGAAGCCGGTTAGATCCTTGGTCACCTGCCAGGGCTTCTGCCCGGGTGTTAGAATGTGCACCAGCAGCGGGACCCGGCCGTTGGCGATGGTCGGAGTGTTCCAAATCCCGAACAGATGGGAGACGCGGATCGAGATGAACGGGTCCATGCCTTCGGCGTAGGTGATTTTCGCGGATTGTCCGTTAGGCAAGGTGATGCGCTCCGGGCAGCAGGCATCCAGCGCCGCACGCTGGGCCGCGCTGAGCCAATCGCGCAACACCCGCCACACGTTGGCTTCCTTGATTTCCTTGTAACTCACCGCCCCGTGACAAACCTGGGCGATGGCGGCGGCCCGGTCCTCCTCAGTCCAGCCGGGCATGCCGAGTTCCGGCATCCAGCGGCCCAGTGAGGCGAGGCGCGCGGTCCATTGCTCGACGGCGTGGTCCCAGTTCTTGAGCGTGAGTTCGCCGCTTAGGACGCGGGCGGCAAGCAGTTCCGCCGCCGCGTCGAGATTGACTCCCTGGTCGCTTTCCCTGGCCTCGATGACCAGATCGCGGAAGCGGGTTTCCTTGCGGGCCACCACCCGCCTGCGGGTTTCATCGTAGGCGGCCGAGTCGGTTAGCGTGAGATCGGCGGGAAACAACCCGGCGAGCCAGGCCGGATCGATGCCGGTGGCGCGGCGCAGGTGCACGATGATTTCGCGCGCCTCCACTTCGGTGATCTCCGCGGCGACAAAGGCCGGCGCGTTCTTGACACAGGACTCGTCGTCGAGCTTGCCGCGGCGGTTGCCCACCAACCGGCAGGCGAGAGTGGCCTCGCTGAACCGGATGGCGAGGTGATCACTGAAGGCGGCGAGCATGGCTTTGCCGACCGCTTCGTGGTGGCCTTGGAAGTCGATGGGTTGGCAGTCCCACGCGAAGCGCTTGGCCAGGGACAGCAGCCGCTCGAAGCCTTGGGCGGTTTCGCGTGCGCCGCGGCCCAGAATGCCCAAGCCGGCGCAGCGCCTGGCATCAAAGTTCATGGCTTGGGCGGATTCGAAGGCGCGCCACTCGCCGGCGAAGTCCGAGTCGTCGTCCGCATAGAGAAAGTCCTTGCGGCCCACCGCACCCGGTTTGCCCGAAAACACCCCTTCACCTTGGACGGCAGCGGATATGAACGCGGTTTCGCTCACACAGCCGTATTCGTGGCCCGCGAGCATCAGCCGGGAAAACCGCGGCTCAAGCGGCAGTGCCGCCATCTGGCGACCTTCGCCGGTTGGATCGCCGGCCGCATCCAGCGCACCCAGATCGTGCAGCAGTCGCTCGGCGCGCGTCAGCGCCGCTTCGGTGGGCGCATCGAGCCAGCGGAACCCGCGCAGTTCCCTGACGCCGGCGGTCTTGAGCAGCAGCGCCGCTTCTGATAGATCGACGCGATGCACTTCCGGGGTTTCAAACTCGGCGCGGCGCGCGTGGTCGGGCTGGCTCCACAAGCGGAAACAGCGGCCGGGAGCGGTGCGCCCGGCACGCCCGGCGCGTTGTTCGGCCGCGGCGCGCGAGATTTTCCTGATGAGCAAGGTGTTGATGCCGCGACGCGGCTCGAACGCCGCGATGCGGGCCAGCCCGGAATCAATGACGGTGCGCACTCCCTCAATGGTGATGGAGGTTTCCGCGACATTGGTGGCAACGATGATTTTCGGCCGCGGGCCGGGCGTGATGGCGGCTTCCTGAGCGGCCGGTGGCAGCGTGCTGTGCAGCGGGTACACATCCCAGCCGCGGGCGGCGGAACCATTTTCCAACAATTCGATGGTCTTGCGAATCTCATGGGTGCCGGGCAGAAACATCAGGATGTCGCCAGCATCGGTTAGGGCCATCGCCTCGCGGCAAACCTCGACCATGCGTTCCCAGATGGGGACTTCACGCGGCGGGCCGCCGCGGCGCTCGTTGACGGCCGGGTGCTCCGGCCGGTACAGGATTTCCACCGGATGCACGCGGCCGCCGGCTTCCAGGGAGCACACCGGGGCGAGAAATTCGGCCAGCCCCGCCGTTTCCAAGGTGGCCGACATCACCACCAACCGCAGATCGGGCCGCGCACCGTCCTGCAGATTGAGGCAGCGGGCCAGCGCGATGTCCACCGCCAGCCGCCGCTCATGGAACTCATCGAAAATGACCGCACCCACGCCATGCAGCAGCGGATCGTCCTGGATCCAGCGCTGAAACACGCCATCAGTCAAATAGAGGATGCGCGTGTCGTCGCGGTAGCGGCTGTCGAAGCGCACGGCATATCCCACTTCCTGGCCGAGGCCGCAGTTGCGTTGCCGGGCGACCCACCCGGCCAGCAGCCGCGCCGCCATCCGCCGCGGCTCAACCACCAGCACCCGCCCGGCCAGCCCCGTGTCTAACAACATGCCCGGCACCGAGGTCGATTTGCCCGAACCGGTGGGTGCCTTGAGCAGCACCCGCGAGCGCTCGCCTCCTCTCACGGCAGCGCGCAGGGCGTCGGCTATTTCAAAAACGGGGAGCATGCGGGGGAGGGGAGCACAGCCGTCCCGGCTGTGAGGGCAGACAGGCGTCCTCGCCTGTCGTTACTGGAAACCAGGGTGGTTGAGAATGAGACTACGGACAAGCATGGGGCGGTGCAACGGGCGATCGGCGAATCGACGCCAGGGCGCGTCGCCGCACGACTGATGACACAATAACGGGTTTCTTAACAGAAAAATAGGGCATGGCGGGATGACTTCAAGGAGGGGGGAACATTTTGTCCCCCTGCCCATGGCAAGCGCAAGGGGGAGTCGTCGGGCGGCTGCCCTTGCGCTGGACATGGGCAGGGGCGGCCGGGCACCCGCCCTCCTTGAACCGCCCGCCTGCCTGATTGCGGCAGCACGGGAGCGTTAATCCGACTTTTTTTGTCATGTTGAACTTTCTGAATAAGCGAAAAAAAGGTGGAAATATCCTTGACTCCGGGGGGGAGGGGCTAACAAGTCCTGCCAGTCCTGCCAGTCCTGCCAAATCCTCTTCGGGGACCCTGCGCGAACGAACCCTTGCGCCCCGCGCCAACGGGTGATAGGTTCCTTGCGCATGATCACCATCGAAACCACCGAAAAGGAAATCCGCGTTTCCATTCCGCGGGATGAAGTGGATCCCGTGCGACTCGACCGACTGCTGCGTCCGTTCCGCTTGGAGGCTGCGGTTGCCGACAGCGGCATGACCGATGAGGAGGCCGACCAGATGGCCGAGGAAATGAAAGCCAAGTGGTGGGCCGTGAACAAACGCCGTTTCCTGCCGGCAGAAACGATCTGAAATCCTCCCATGCGCGTGGTCGTCGATGCCAACATTGCCTTTCGTGCGCTTGCACAGGGACGTGGCGATTTGCGGGCCCGCCTCGAGTTGCCCGATGACCAAGTGTTTTTCGCGCCGTTCTTCGTTCTGGTGGAACTCTACAAACACAAGGAACGGATTCAGCGACAGTCTGCGCTGGCCGAAGATGCGGTGCTTACCGCACTCCATGAACTGTGCGAATGCCTGACCTTCATTCGCGAGGCGGAGATCGCGATCGGAACCTGGGTCGAGGCCGGTCGCCTCATCAACGATGTGGACCCGAAGGACACGCCGTATGTGGCGCTGACGCTGCATCTTGGCGCAAAGCTATGGACCCATGACTCCGAATTGAAGCAAGGCCTTCGGGCCAAAGGATTCGATGAATTCTGGGAGCCATAGGCCAGTGGCCAGCCGTGGCTCTGAGTGGCTCCGGGCGGCTGGAAGCCACCCCTTCTTGAGGCGGTTCGCCGCTTCCGGCTTGTGCTGATGGGCACCCCGGTGAGACACTCGGCGCGTGCTGCAAATTCTTCACGAGCGCTTCGGCTTCGAGGGCTTCCGCGAGGGACAGGAACCGGTGATCCGGGCCCTGCTGGCTGGTCGCTCGGCCTTGGCGGTGTTTCCCACCGGCGGCGGCAAGTCGCTTTGCTACCAGCTCCCGGCGCTGCTCTTGGACGGGCTGACGCTGGTCATTTCGCCGCTTATCGCCTTGATGAAGGATCAGGTGGACGCCCTGACAGCCAAGGGCGTCGCCGCCGCGCGGCTCGATTCCACCCTCGATGGCGGGCAACTCGCCGAGGTGTATGAGCGCCTCGCCGCCGGCCAACTCAAATTGCTCTACGTGGCTCCCGAGCGCCTTGCCAACGAGAACTTCCGCCAACGCTTGAAAGGGCTGCCAATCCAATTGGTGGCCATCGATGAGGCTCATTGCATTTCCGAGTGGGGCCACAACTTCCGCCCGGAATATCTCAAACTCCCCAGACTTTGCCGCACGCTTAAAGTCCCCCGCGTGCTGGCGCTCACCGCCACTGCCACGCCGCGGGTGGCGCGGGAAATCCGCCAGCATTTCCGCATCGCCGCCGCCGATCACGTCCAACTCAGTTTCCACCGCCCCAATCTGGAACTGCGCGTGACCCCCTGCGCCGCGGAGCAACGTCGCGCGGTTTTGCTAGAGCGGGTCGCCGCGATGGAGGGCGCCGCGGTGGTCTATGTCACCCGCCAGGAAACCGCGGAGGAAGTCGCCACCCTGCTGGTCCGCCACGGCCATGCCGCCCGTGCCTATCATGCCGGCTTGCCCGACGCCTGCCGCGCCGAGGCGCAACAAGCGTTCATGGCCGGAGCCACCCGCATCATGGTGGCCACCATCGCCTTCGGCATGGGCATCGACAAGGCCGACATCCGCGGCGTGATCCATTACAATCTGCCCAAAAGCCTCGAAAACCACACCCAGGAAATCGGTCGCGCAGGACGCGATGGACGCCCCGCGGTGTGCGAGTTGCTCGCTTGCGCGGACGACCTGACGGTGCTGGAGAATTTCATCTACGCCGACACCCCCACGCCCGGCGCGCTGGGCAACCTGCTCGACCGGGTGCTGCGCCGCGGCGACACCTTCGATGTCTCCGCCTACGACCTATCCGTCACCTGCGACATCCGTCCGGCGGTGGTCGCCACGGTGCTGGCCTATCTTGAAATCGACCGCATCATCGAGGCGACGGGGAGTTTTTACGCGAGTTATCGTGCCAAGCTGCGGCGCACGCTGGATGAGGTGTTGGCAGGACGCGCGGCCGCGGAGCGGAAGTTCCTGACAAAAGTGTTAGAATCGGGCAAGCCCGGCCGTGGCTGGTTGCACTTCGAGCCGGCGGTACTGGCGGCCGACATGGGCGTGGCGCGCGAGAAAATCGTAGCCGCGCTGGGCGGCTTGGAGGCCGCCGGGGATCTGCTGCTGCAAGCTTCCGGCGTGCGCCAAGGTTATCGGATGAAAAACCCGCCGCAGGATGCGCCCGCTCTGGCCGGAAAATTGGCGGCCGTGTTCGCACGCCGCGAGCAGGCCGATTTGGCCCGCCTGCGGCAGGTGTTGGGGCTGGTCGGCCACCGCGGCTGCCTCACCGCCTATCTGACCGCCCATTTCGGCGAGACCCTCGCGGTGCCCTGTGGCCATTGCGACCGCTGCCGGGGCGTGCCGCCGCAGACCGTGACGCGCCCACCGGCCCGCCGCGCCAGCGATGACGAGTGGCGCACGCTACGCGATTTGGTGCTGGAAAATCACGCCGCCCTCGCCACGCCACGGCAATTGGCCAGGTTCGTTTGCGGCATGAGCAGCCCGGCGAGCACCCGCGCCCGGCTTACCCGGCACAATGCCTTCGGCTTGTTAGCCGACCTTCCCTTCGCCGACGTGTTGGTGATGGCGGAGGCGCTGTGAGGTTGCAGGAGGACAGCCGTCCCGGCTGTCAGGGCCAATGGGCGTCTCGCCTGTTGGGGATTGTCACGGCGGTGGCGCAAACGAACACCCCTCGACAGGCGAGGACGCCTGTCTGCCCTCACAGCCGAGACGGCTGTGCTCCCGGCGCATTGCCGCGCCCGCTCAGAAATCCGCAGAAAAGATTTCCCGTTCGGCGGTTCCTTCGTCACACTGCGTGCATGTCCGCGCGCACTGGCATTCTGCTTGTCGTTTCAGGTCCCTCCGGGTCGGGCAAGACCACGCTGTGCAGGCGGTTGGCTGCGGAAACCGCGACGCACCATTCGATTTCGTGCACGACCCGGCAGCCGCGGGCCGGCGAAATTGCCGATCGGGACTACCATTTCGTGTCGCGTGAGGAATTCGCGAGTCGCGTCGCGGCCGGGGATTTCCTCGAACATGCCCTGGTACATGGGAACCATTACGGCACGCTGCGCGCGGAAGTGATGGGCTATCTGGCCGCCGGCACCGATGTGGTGATGGACATCGACGTGCAGGGAGCGGCACAAGTGCGCGCTTGCGCGGAACCGGCGATCCAACGGGCGCGGGTCGATCTTTTCGTGATGCCGCCCGGCGAGGAGGAGTTATATGCCCGCCTGACCGGTCGCGGGACCGACACTGCGGAAACCATAGCCTTGCGCATGGCCAACGCGATCGAGGAAATATGCCATTGGCCGAGTTATACCTATCGTCTGCGGTCCTCGACCCATGAGGAGGATTACCTGCGGGTCCGGGCTCTTCTAACAACAGAACAGATGCGGGTGAGCCGCCTGACTTGAGGACCTGATGCGTGCGGCGGAATTTGGCTGGTGGCGAGGGGGTCTTTGGCGCAGGTTCGGTCCATGCTTGATCGAATTGCGCACAGACGGATTGTTCCGGTGGTGGTATTGGACGATGAAAGGGCCGCCGAGCCGTTGGCGGAGGCGTTGCTGGCAGGCGGGCTTGATGTGATGGAAATCACCTTCCGCACGCCGGCCGCCGCCGGCGCCATCGGCCGGATCGCGGCCGGATTCCCGGAGATTTTGTTAGGGGCGGGCACGCTGTTGGAGCGTGAGCAAGTGCTGCGGGCGCGTGATGCCGGTGCGGTGTTTGGCCTCGCCCCGGGACTCAACCCGCGCATCATCGAAGCCGCCACTGAGTGCGGAATGACCTTCGTGCCGGGCGTGATGACCCCGAGCGAAGTGGCACTGGCATTGGACTTGGGCTGCCGGCTGCTCAAGTTTTTCCCGGCCGAGGCGGCCGGTGGCATCGCCATGCTCAAGGCCATGGCCGGACCCTATGCGCCCGCCGGCGTGCGGTTCATTCCCACCGGCGGAGTGACCTCGGAAAATCTGGGCGACTATCTGAAATTGCAGTTGGTGGCTGCCATCGGCGGGTCGTGGATGGTTGACCGGGCGCTGGTGGCGGCCGGTCGCTGGGACGAGATCACCCGCCTGACCCGGGAAGCGCTGGCCGCCGCCGCAGTTGCCGGGTGAGGCCGTTGCAAGCAGCCGATTTGAGGAGGGTGGACATCGGAATTGCCTAGTCAAACTTCCAGCGAGGCTCCGCCTCAGACCCAAGACAGCAAGACACAAGACACAAGACGAAGAACTTGACCTAACGACAACATCTTTCACTTTTCAAGGACCAGAACCCGCGCTGCGCTGGGTGTGGAATTGGAAGAAACTTTTGTTTGGAGGCTCCGGGCAGGATGCCCGGGCCACGTGGCGCGGGCATCCTGCCCGCCGCCTGTAACAGCCAAGCTAGTCGGGAGGACTCTAGCAGAGCCCGTCGTCCAAGCGGAGTCCTCACCCGCCTGGACGACCGTCTGTTTCACGCCGGTATGCGCAGTGCCCCTGCTCAGTCGTCGTCGCAGTCCGGGTCCGGATCGAGGCTGCCGAACAAGCCGTGACCTTCGCCGCCGGGACCAGCGGTGAAGTAGAGGGTGCCGGGATGGCCCGCCTTGGCGCCGTTGCCAAACGACAGACCCCAGAGGCCGTCGATCATGACCGGCTGGTGCTTCTCGCAGCTTTCTAGCAAGCCGTGGAATTTGCCGTCCATCGGATCGAAGGTCATCACGGTGCCGCTGCCGAAGTTGCCCACCAGCAGTTCTCCGGCGTGCTTGCCGAAGGTGACCGGGGCCAGCGCCAAGCCCCATGGCGAATCGATCTCCCTGAGCTTGCCACCGGCGTCCTTGCCGGTTGCCAGGCGGGTGAACGTGCCGGTTTCCGGATCGAAGGTGTCGATCAACCCGTGGCCGGGGCCGCCGACGTCATCGTGATGCTGGTCGTCCTGCTTGGCAAATGTCACGTAGATCGTGCCGCCGAGGTTCTGGACGTTGAAGGGCGCGTAGCCGGCGGGCGCGCTGTCGTCGCGGTATTGGGCGATGAGGGCCAGGTTGGCGCCATAGGAGTCAATGAAGCCCTCGCTGAAATTGGCGGCCAGCAGGACCGGCCCGTGGGCGGTGGTGGTGGCGCGGGTGACGCCCTTGTAAATCGCGGTGGGGCGGTTCACCAGGACTTCCGCGGCAGTGCCCAAGGGGTTGCGCCAGCCGGAGATGATGCCGTCCTCGGTGGCCGAAATGAAGATGTCGCCGTGGAAACTGCCGCTGGCGTCAAACAACTGGCCGGTGGGCGTGCCTTCGCCGGGGATCGTGACCACCAGCCCCTGCTTGACCACTTGCACCATTCCCTGGGCGTCGTCGGTGACCGCATAGATGGTACTCATGCCGGTGCCGTTGTCATTGATCCAAAACGGGCTGCTCGGGCTGAATGCGATGCCCCAGGCGTTGACCAGATCCGGATCGGTTAGCAGTGCCACGTCCGGCACGTCGGATACCAGGTTGGTTTGCCGGTAATGCTTGGCGTTTTCGACCGGAACGAGTTTGAAGACCTCGCCGGAGGTGCCCGGAAAGGTGGTGAGGTTCGGATCGGCCAGCGTGCCCGAGCGGTTGGCTAGCAGATAGAGATCGCCCTTGGCGTCCTCGCCGAAGCCCAGCACGGCCAGGCCGAGATGGGTCTTGCCATCCGCTCCGATCCTGCTGGGGACGACCAGTTCCCTGATCTCGTTGCCCTTGTCGAGAAAATACAGATGGCCGGCCACCGGCGTGCCGATCGCCCCGGAGTAGTCGCCGAAAACGTAATGGCCTCGCAACCCCCTCAGCGAGTGGCCGCGGGAGACGTAGCCGCCGACAACGGCGACCCGCACTTCCGTGTTGATGCCCGGCGCGTCGGCGTGGTCGTACTCGGCGATCGGATCGGTTAGGCCAAAGGGAACGCCGGGGCTGAACTGATAGGCGGCACCTTCGGCGGGTCCGCGCGGCGGAGCCGTTAGAGTGCGGTTGGCAAACAGGAACTCGCCCTCCTTGACCGGCCAGCCGTAGTTGCGACCGCCTTCCACGACATCGACCTCCTCGATGTCGTTCTGGCCGACATCACCGACGAAGAACCGGCCGGTCTCACGGTCGAAGGAAGTGCGCCAGGGATTGCGGAACCCGTAGGCGTAGATCTCGCGCGGAGCCTGCAATGACAGCGGCGGATTGTCCCTGGGAATGCCATACTGGTGGTTGGCGGAGTTGCGGCCCAGCGGATCGATCCGAATGATCTTCCCGAGGATGTTGCCCGCGGTGAGACTCTGCGCGTTGCCACCGGGCACGTGGCCGATGGCCAGGTCGTCGGCGGCGCCTCCATCGCCTAACGAAAGGTAGAGCAATCTGTCTTTGCCAAACTGAATCGAGCCGCCGTTGTGGTTCAACTGTGGCTTGTCAACCCGCAACACCTCACGCCGGGAGCCGGGGTCGAACACCAGCGGGTCGGCCTTCGGATTCATCACCCGCCACTCCGCCAGCACGTTCTGGCAGTTAGGGGTGATCCCTGCGGGCATCGTGCTGAAATCGGCCACCTGGGTGACCCGTTCCGAGGTATAGGTATAGAACAGCCCGTTCTTGGTGAATTGAGGGTGGAAGGCCAGGCCCAGCAGACCTCTTTCGTCATAGTATCCGGCCGCGGGGATGCCGATGGCGATGAGCCGGCCGCTCAGGTCCGCGAACATCGCCCGCCCGCCGTGCTTGACGTCGACCGCCCAGATCTGGCCGGTTTGGTCGCCGACGAACAGCGTGTCGTCGTGTTCCGGCGCCACCGCCGCGGTCACCGGCGAGGCGAAACCCGTGGCCACCGAGTTGAGTTCGACCATGACGTGGTCGAACGGGATCAGCGCCGGGATCGCATCGGGAAGCGCCGCGAACGGCTGGGCGTGGGCAACGGAGCCCGGGCCCAGCGGCAGGATCAGCGCAAGTCCGGCGGCCCGGATGAATTGTGGCATGTGAATAGCCGCGATAAACTTTCTGTCGAACATGTTGAATGTTTTCATAGTCGTTGTTTCATTGTTGGTTGTCGATTTGTGGGGAATCCACGGGATGCGGAACATTTCCGCCCGCCACGTTCGCGACGCCAATGGTTTATCGTAACCGGATTGTTACCTTTCGTGATGGCCTGCTCTGCGGTGGCCTGCTCTGCGGTGGCCTGCTCTGCGGTGGCCTGCTCTGCGGTGGCTGCCGCGTCCCGCGGCAGGCCGTGTTGGCGGCGTCTCGCCGCTCGATTTTCCTTATTCCATAAGGCTTTAACGCCGCTGTCCACGTTACCTATACACACAATTTTTATTTTCCTAGGCGCGGTCCTGTCGCTGGTGGCAATCCGCCCATGTCCCCGTCCGCCGTGTGATACCGTCGATCCCGTCCAAGCCGATCCTGGGGCATCCTGAGCGCATGGTGGCCGGTGCCGGTAGGTTGTCCTATCCGTCCGGCGCTGCCGCTGCCGCTGCCGCTGGCGTCGAGGTGTTCGGCCTGGGTGCCGTCGAGGTGCCCCGGCGCCCATGCTGCCGCGAATCGAAAATCGTCATTGTCCCCACCCATGACAAACGCCAGTCTTTTGACGTGACCGAATACAATCCGAAAATCCCATGATTTCATCCCTCACATTCTGGGTCTGCGTGTGCATCGGCGGGATTTTCATTTGGTGCCTGTTGGATGCAATGAAGCGGTGATGGCGGCCGGGGTTGCCGTGGCCGATACCCTCGGGCCGGTGCTGGCCTGCGGCCTGAGTGCCAGTCATGCCGGATGGGTGAGGCGCGGCCCGGTCGAGTTCGCCAGCATCGGCCGCCGCATCTTCACCGGGCGGGCACCTGCGGGCGGTTCGATGGTTTGGAGTTCCACCCGTTGTTGCAGGGATTTTCGCCCCGGTGGGCAATAACAGAAAACCGAATTTTCTATCCGTTAGTGTCCCCACTCTGCCGACATAACGCCGTGACCTTGTGGGGTTTCGCACTCGATGAGAACGTCCAGCGGCTTTTTCGCCAGCGGGTCGAACCTGTCGCCGCTGCTGTTGTAGAACTCGGAAAGCTCGAACGTGAGCGACGCGCCTGCGCTGATTACCGGCTTGCGCATCTGATAGCCTATCGAGAAAAATCCGGAGTGCATGAAGTTCAGGCGGATTTTAACGTCGGTCCAATCGAACAAATCCAGGTTTTTGACCGCGATTACATATCCGTTGGTCCCCACGTCGGCGCGAATGTGGACCTGCTTTGGTTCGGGCTTTGGTTCGGGCTTTGGCGTCGGGGGCGCGTAGGCAGCGGCAGGCGCAACGGCGGCGGAGGGCGGCGCGGGCATGCTACCATAGATGGCCAACAAAAGCACAAGAATCAAAACAGCAGCGGCGATGCCAGTAACGCGGCCGACGTTTGAACGCTCTTGCCGATGCACTACAACAATTCTCTGAGGTGTCATCGGCCGTGATGGCGGCAGTGGCGACGGCAGCCTTGGCAGTGGCGGCCGTGGCGGTGGTGGGAGTGCGCTCATGGTTGAATGGCATCTAATCACTAGAACCTTCCCATGCAAGACTAAAATCCGTTCTCCCCTGCGCCCTTGCTCAGGCTGCCGCCCGGTGACTGCGGGCCGTGGCGGCCATCGTAAACGCATTACCGCCCTCCCGGCTGATCTTCGAGACCGGGAGGGCGGCGACCGATTGCGGGAAACCACGCCCGCATTACCGCGCGATATGAACGCGGTGAAGTTGTTAGTGCAGATCCCCTTGGAGCGGATCCTCGGCGAGCTTTTGACGGCCGCGCACAAGCGGTGCCGGTGCCGGAGCGTCAAACGCGGCGAGTCGCTCACGGGCGGCAGCAAGGCCAGCGTCATTCTCGGCGGCGGCCTGCGCCCGTTCGATGGCGGCGGCCTGGGCGTCGAGAACGTCCTGAAAGGCTTGTGATTTTGCCTCACGGTCGGCGGCAACGGCGCTTTCGAGCCGCGATTTCTCCGCGTGCAAACCGTCCAACAATTCGAGCGCGGCGGGCAATGCCGGATCGGCTTCTAACGCTTTGATGCCCGCGTCAAGTTGCGCCAGTCTCGTTAGTTCACCGCCCCACTCGCAATTGAACATGAAGCCGATTTTGTCGGCGGTAGCCTGATGGCCAATCGGGGTCACGCTTGCGGCCTGCCATAGGATAGATTCAACCGCTTGCGCGGAATACTTCGCATGAAGCGATTGGAGGGCGCGATATGAATTGTAAAGATATGCGGTCGCTGAATCAACGGTCCCGATCTTGTGAGTGATTGCGGCGAGCGCCTTTTCGTTAGCCGTGACGGGCTCGGGCGGGCCTGCGGCGGGTGCCGGTGCCGGTGCCGGTGTAATCTCGGGCTCGGTGGGCTCGATATATCTTGGCGCGTTGCTGTCTCTGCCGATTGGAAGTGTGTTGTTCATATGATATATATTTGTGGTCGTGTGGTTGGATGTTGGTTGCAATGAAACTTGTTAGCATAGCTTCCCGCCACTGCGGAAAAACTCGTGCTTGGCCTGCGGAGATAGCTGGTCAAACTCCGCTTTCGTTAGCGTCTTGCCAGTGGCAGGCTGAGCTTTGGCGGGACGGCTGGCGGCGGATTGCTCGTGAGCCAGGCGGAGCTTGCGGGCCATCGGAGTTTCGCTGTGACCTTGTGCCGGGACCGTTGCAACTACTTTGGGAGTAGTAGAGGCGGCCGCTGTCTTCGCTGGTGTTGGAGGTGCTGGCTTGCTGGCGGCGGACTTCGAGTGTGGCATTACTTTATCATATAACTCGATAAGCTCGGGCCCCTCGGGTTGGCGGCCGTTTTTGTCGTGGAACGCGGCGAGGGCGGTCAGTAGCGGCTTCCTGGTGGCTAACTGGTTTTTCAAGTCGGCGAGCTTGGCGTCTTTCGCGGCGAGTGCGGCCTTGGCGGCTTTCTGTGTGAAAAATTCGATAGACATAATTCGTTAAGTTAGAGTTTGGAGATTTGAGATTTGATGCGCTTGCGCTCCGCAGCATTGGCTAGAGCTTTGACAATTGGCTGGCGCTGCCCGATGGCAAAAAACAGCGCGTCGGGATCTAGCAGCGCGGGACGCCCGAATTGCTTCGCGACTTGATAGAGACGCTGGCGGCTAACCTGATAGATCGGGCTGAGTCGGGCAAACGATGGCGGCTTGGTTGCAGTCACGTTTGAAGGTGTAAAGGATTGTTGGCGGTTGTCAAAATTCCTGGGTGCAACCTCACCGCGCCATCCGGCGGAGGCACCTGCAAAGACGGGATTCGATTTGATTTGTGGTGATGATGTATTCATGGTTTCGTTAGTTTCTCTTGGTGATCGTGGTGGTGGTGTCCGTTTGATATTGTTCGTCGCAGCCGTTCGATAGATTCGTTAGGATGGCGATGATTGCCGCCCTCATCTTTTTCTGTATCGCCGGCGCGGTTTCACCGGCGAGAATCGGCGGGAGGTCGCTGGTGAGCTTGAGAAGCTCCGCCTTCGCTGAGGTAACGAGGTTCACAACGGACTCCTGGACCTTGCTGATGTCGATCAGTTGACCCCGGCGGACTTCATTCTCGAGCTTGGCTTTCTCGCGTTGCTCGCGGACCAATAGGATGCGTTCGCGTCGCAACGTCTGTGCGCTATCGTCGCCGCTAACGCGCACAAGTCGCCACTGGCGGGCGGCGTCGAGGTCGGCGGGCATTCCTGCCAGCAAAGCCGAGGAAACGGCCCTGCGGGTGATTCCAAGCCCTTCGGCAAGGGTTTTGACTGTGCCGCGTGGGCGGCGTGTGGTGGTGGTGTTTGGTTTGTTCATAAGTAGGAAGGTGAACATTTTTGAAATCCTTGTAAGGGAATCCACGGGAGCTAGGCGCGTGGAGCGTTAGAATCGCCAAGGAGACTCCTTAACGGGGTGCCTAGCGTAGCCCTAGCCCCTTCCCTACCCCCACCCGCTACCAAGCCAGCCAACACCCCTCCCGGCGCGTCTCCGTCAATCCTCGTGATCGTGGCGAACATGTGGTGAGGTCACTCTATCGAATTGTTGGAAGTTGGCGCGGTGGTGGGTTCGGCCTCGGCAGCGGCCGCGAATGACGCGCCCCATCTTTCGCTGCCAAACCTGCGGGACGTATTCAACCAAGCGGCGGACCGTTTGCGAATGATCACAAGTTGACGATGGAATGCCGCCCATTCGTGGCGCTGCCAGGTTTCCGGCTCCCGCATGTCCGCGCCCGACAGAATCGGCGCGAACACGCCAAGCAGTTCGGTGCATGTTTCGCGCAAGTGAACCTCGCGCGGGTCGAGACATAAATCCGTGATTCCTGCGGAC
>Ga0073936_10001032_pt1 | contig 43442 bp, 30 predicted proteins | sample AliMusrvi5mmetaG_FD_87041 | JGI IMG/M metagenome (GOLD analysis project Ga0073936, IMG submission 87041) | Freshwater lake bacterial and archeal communities from Alinen Mustajarvi, Finland, to study Microbial Dark Matter (Phase II) - Alinen... | ecosystem: Environmental > Aquatic > Freshwater >...
GTGTTTTCCGATCAGCCTTATAACATTAGTGATGCTTTCTGGGGAGATTTCAACACCATAGCCCCCGAGGCAAAACTCAGCGAAGCCCTGTCAAAGATAATAGGCAGGATAGAGGAGATTCACTAGAATTTTTTCAGTGCGTACTTCGCCCTGATCTCGTCTTCCCTGCTTTTATCAGTGACGTAAATAATGGTACGGCCGTCATTGAGGATGATGGGATACTTGCCTGTGAGGTTACCTGTGTAGGTTTTATTTTTCGGGACCCTCCTTGGGTGGTTCGAAACACTCAGGTGGTTATCCAGGATATCGTTGGTTGATATATGCCGTGAAGTTTTCATTTTCCTTTTATAATTGATGGTTGACGGAGTGCTCTATATCCTCCGTTTACTATTAAACACCGATATTCCTGAAATATTCTATCAGCCTTTCAATCTTAACGTTATTTTAACACTAAAGACTAGACGGTCGTAACTAACGTAATTTAATATTGCCGACTGCCGACTGGAGACTGCCGACTTTCTTTATTCCCTATCTTTGCTGTATGAAAAAGAAACTGTCAGGATTGGGAATCCTGTTCATGCTTATTCTCAAACACCCGCCCCTGCCGGAGATCTCCCTCTTCAGTAAAACATCCATCGTGGAGGTCCGCAGTTTTTCCCTTAAAAAGACCGCCCTGGATTATTTCCTGAATTAAATTATCATTTCCCTTTCCCGGCAGGATATCCGAAGGTATGCCCGAACAATATCTTCTGTTCCCGGCCAAGTTTAAGTTTTGACTTTAATGTGGCTTTGTTGCAATTGTGGAACCATGAGATAAGACCCACCGATGCCGCATATACCGAGGCATTCCCTGCGATCATCCCGGTATCTACAAAATAATAAGATTTCTGTACTTCGGCATCCTGCAAGCCAGGTTCCTGGTATCCTTTTGTATGTGAAAGACGGTGGATGTCGGCCACATAAATAAAATGCAGGGGGGCATCGGCGAGCAGGTCTTCCTGTGCCTTGTTGATTGTCAGCAGCCGCAGGTCGCCTTCAACCACAGGTAAAAGCCTGTACTTAAAGGGGTCATATAAAAAGGTGCCTTCCCTGAAAACCACGTAAACGTCAATTTCCTGGGAATTGCTGGCGCTTGCAGCTGTTCTCCCGGGTATTCCGAACGGCCCTTTTTTACGGTTCACCCCGCAGGCCGCCCACAACAGGTTCGACAACAGCTGAAGCGGGATTTTTTTGTCACCGACTTCACGAACGGTCTTTCTCTGCTTCAATACGTTCAATACCGGCTTGCCTTTACCGTATTTTACCGGGGGCAAGGCAATGATCTCCTGAAAAGTTTTTTTCATGATATGCTTGTTTATCAGTCCCTCGTTGTGATCACCAGGGCTGCTATCACTCCGGGAATCCAGCCGCAGCAGGTGAGAATGAATACCAGGAGCAATGAGCCGCAGCCTTTGTCGATGACTGCCAGGGGAGGGAATATGATGCAAAGGATGACTCTCCAGAGTGACATAGGTTTCTTTTATCTCTTAGATGTTGAAAAAGTTGAAAGGTTTCAATTAATGATCCTTTAATAATAGTATTTCACTGCATACCATACCGCCATGAACTCTTCGATGGTGAGGTCGCCGCTAATCGTAAATTCTATGTCGGAGGTGTAAGAGGAAGTCCCCGAATAAACCTTGCCTTCCTTCAGGGTAGCCACAATGTCGCTGGTGTACGATGACGTTCCCTTGTATATCTTGCTATCCTTGATGGTAAACGCGATATCAGAGGTGTATGAGGATGTCCCTTTGTATACCTTTCCATCAGTTACTGTGTAGATCACATCGGAAGTATATGATGATGTCCCCTTGTAAATTTTATTCCCCGAAACGTGGCATAGAATGTCGGAGGTGTAAGTGGATGTCTTTTTGTATACCCTCCCGTCATCCACCGTACAGATCATATCCGAAGTATACGAAGATGTCCCCTTGTAAACCTTTACCTGGGCCCATATCGGTAGAGCAGTAAACATCATGGCAATCAGGATAAGTGTCAGCCGGGTTTTGATTACAACGTTTTTCATGCCTGCCGTTATTTTGGATTGAGAACCTTACCTGCAGAATTTACCGCTGCAGAGGTAAGATCCGTCGGTCCCCGCAAGACGATATAAAAGGATACGACTTCCGGCTGTGCCTGTAAGCCTGACCGTCATGAAACGTGAAGTAACCCTTAATTCCTTAAGGCTTCGGCCGGTGATGTCGAAGATCTGCAGGTTTGACTGCAGGTAATTCCTGCATAGGCTGAAATCAAATACCAGGCTTTCACCTTCTCCCCGGTACACCTTTATTTCGGATGGGGGAAAGAGTTTGGCGCCATTCACCGAAGTGGTGGTTTTCCAAAGGTTGTAAAGGGTCTGGAGGGAATCAATGGGATCGACCGGGAAGGGCCCTGAATAGTTTGTGGGGTAGGCCATCCAAAGGTCGCAATACAATGAATCTGCAGCATCGGTCATTCGTCCCACCCTGATGAAGGCCGACTGTGAAGAGGTGCCTCTCACCGCGCATCGCGTATCTGCTCCCACCACTTTGGCTCCCTGCAGTGTTGCCATAAGCCTGTCGCCCAGGAATCCGGCGGCATTCAGGAATCTCACCTGCATGGAGTCGAGTATTTTCTGACCCATCAGGATGTTGCCCTGTATGGAATAATTCAGGTGGGCAGTATCATTTTTATAGTCGGAGCAGTTCACGCCGGTGTAAGCTGCTGAGCGGGGATGCCCCGAATTATAATCGATTATCCCGTATTGCCTGACCGTAGGGTTGCCACCTGCATCGTTAACTACCAGGGAGTCGATGATCTGCTGAGGTGAAAGGCCCATCATCATCCAGTTATGGGCATTCTGCTGGTTTGCCGACATCCATGCGGCCTGGGTGTGGATCACGCCTATCCCGGGGATCACATCGCTGAGGATCTGGGCACCGTGGGGATAGCTTGAGGAGGATCCCACGCAGGAGGCGCCTGCGCTGCCGAACAGCCCGTTCACCGAATCTATGGCAACAATTGAAAAAGTATCCTGTGAAAATACTCTGCCAAGGGCAAAGCCTATCATCAGCAGGATTATGCAAAGGCGTTTAAAACTGGTAAATCTTTTCATTATCGGGCTGTTAGGATGACCCAAATATATGAAATTTCCCCGGTGGTCGCAAGAACCGCCGGGGAAATCTGCTGCTGACTCATGGCGGGTACCATGAAAGAGAAAGCTCTCCCAAATCCGAAGTCAGTGTTATTTTTCAGGCACTTCTTTATTAGTTTCAATGCAGCTTGAACTGCAGGGGCAGAACCATGTGTACATTCACGTTCTTGCCTTTATTCTGGCCGGGTTTCCACTTCGGCATGCCCTTGACAACCCTTATTGCTTCTTCGTCGCAGCCGCTGCCTATACCCTGCAACACCTTGACATCACTGACGGATCCGTCTTTCATGACGTTGAACGAGACCATGACTTTGCCTTGGACCTTGGTGGTTTTTGCGGCTTCGGGGTATTTAAGGTTCGTCATGAGATAGTTAAACATGGCTTCGGAACCGCCCGGATACTCGGGATAAACTTCCACCCTGTCATATACCTTCCCTGAACTTTTCTTTGTGGAATTGGATTTATTGTCGGACTGCGGTACGGCGGTAGGGCTTGTCGTGGCCTGCGGGCTGGCGGTCACTTTGGATGTGGTTTTGTCCTGGGTCCCCGGCAAACCGCTGAAAGAACGGGCCGAAAGGAGAAATACCAGGACCATGATGGCGGGAACAACCAGGATCATCTTGACCCTTGCCCGCTTTTTGGATTTTGTTTTTGAGATCATAAGAATTCGTTTTTTAAGGAGTGAGACATTGAAATTATTGGTCAGCCCGTTCACCTGGATGCCCATGGATTCGTCCAGGATCATTTGCTGGTATTGCGAAGGGCTGATGCCGGCGGTTAACACGCCTTCATCGGCCAGGAATTCATGTACCGCTTTCATCTCCCTCCCTGTAAGCCAGGCAAAGGGATTGAACCACTGTACGATGCAAAGGAATTCACCGAGGATGAGGTCGAAGGTGTGGCGCTGCCTTACATGGACCTTCTCGTGGGTTAATATAGCCTGCAGCCTGTCGTCACTGATGTTCATTTCGTTAATGAAGACCAGGTTGAAGAATGAAAAAGGGGAATAACCCCGATCGACAAATACCAGCCGTATCCCTTCCCTGCGCTCTATACCGCTGCGCTTTACGATGAGGTATAGCTGGATAAGCTGCGCGGCGAACCTTGCCAGGAAGATCGCCAGCCCGGTGACATACACAATGCCAGCTATCTGCATCCACTGCAGGTGGCTTGTTACGGCTTGTCCGACCTTTTCGGGAGTAATCAGGACGGGGTCAAGCAGGTATACTACAGTGGCGGCGGTACCTGAAGCTGTAAAATGAAAAGGGATCAGGGGGAAGATCAGCGAAAACGCCGTAATCCCGAGGAGGTACATCCTGTTCATCCTGAAGAAGGTGTCGCGTCGCAGGAACAGCCAGTATACGCTGTACAGCAATGCAACGCACAGGGCTGATTCAAGCAGGTATAAAAGCATGGCATTCATATTACTTTGATTTTTTATGTTTCATAATCTCCTTGTCGATAGTCTGCTGTATCTGCTCCAGCTCTTTCAGGCTCAGGCTGTTGTCCCTGGCAAAAAATGAAACCAGAGAATGGTAGGAATTCCCGAAATAATTCGAAACGAAATTTTTGAAGTACATGCTGGTGTAATCCTTTTTACTGATAAGCGGGAAGTACTCATACGTGCGGCCGTAAGCCTTATGTCCCACGAAACCTTTCTGCTCGAGTATCCTGATGATGGTCGATACCGTATTGTATGCAGGTTTAGGGTCGTCGAATTTCTCAAGCACCTGGCCGGCCATTCCTTTTTCAAGATCCCAGAGGATCTGCATCACCTGTTCTTCGGCCTTTGTGAGTTCCCTGATCAGAGGTTTGTTGCTGGTTTCTGTTTTCATTTCCTTTTACTGTTTGCGGATTTCGTGCTTCGTGCATTATTCATTCACCAGACAAAGATACAACTAAAAACATAGTTTGACAACTAAATCTTTAATTATTCAACGATTTTTTTAAGGATTTCAGCGATAAAAATGAGAATTTCGGTGGATGGCATCTTCCCGTAGCTCCCGCATTAGTTTGAATGACAAGGTTTTCAAACTATTTCAGTTCGTTTCCGAAGAACCAGGAAAAGCCCAGGCTTACCATGGCTGAATTGATATATGATGACCTGTCGGAATTGACAGTTTCGCCGGTGACCATTGTAAAAATCGGGAACATATTGGTGTTGACCAGGCTGAGATGGTCACAGAATTTCAGTGTTATTGCAGCATTTTTCATTACCCCGATTTCAATTCCCAGGCTGCCGCTGAGACCAAGATCATAGGGTTTCTTCTCAGTATAAGTTGAAGGGTCGATAAGGAAATTGCTATGGCCGTTGCTGACATAGGTTTGCGAGAGGAGCAGGCTGAAATATGCCCCGCCTGATGCCACGAACCTCAGTTTACGACCGAAACTTGCTTTCACCATTACAGGGAGCGTGAGGTAATTGAAACGGAAGGTATAATCGGCATAATAGGTATATTCGTTTGCGACAGCCGAGGGTTGCAGGTTATATATCACGCTTGCCAGGGCTTTGTAAAATTTTGTTCCTTTCTGTTCCCATGCCAGCCCTGTTTCAAGAGCGAAATGTTTTTTAAAGCGGTAATTGAAAAGAACACCGGCGTATCCACCCACCGTGGGTTTAAAACTTTCAGCAGGTAACGAATTCTTATAAATGTAGGAGACTGAGGGTCCCCCCTCAACCGATACACTGAATTTCCCGGTCTGGGCTATGGATAGTGTTGTGCTGAAGAGAAACAGGGCAATGCAGGTTAAAAGCTGGAAAGGTTTCATCTTTCAGGTAATTTGCGAGGATCAGGGACAGGCATATCCCATGACAACATTGCTTTGGAGGTGATTCAATGAATCGGTCAGGACACAGCGCAACGGATAACCGTAAGAGTTGAATGAAGAATAATTAAAGTGGACCAGCGAGGATGTGCTCTGCAGGGGATAAACGAATCTCACAAGTGTAATGTTATTCACGCTCCCGAACAATCCAATACCCATCCCCAGGGAATTGACAGGGGGCATCCCAAGCGAATAATAAAAATTCTTATTGGTCCCGAAAGTAAATTCAGTCCTCAGGTTTGCCACGAACGACGGACCGCTCAATGCATAATTAATGCACATTGTACAATTGTTATTTGCATCCCAGGTATATTCCGAATAAGCCATCTTTACCGAATTCTGATATTCTTCCACCCTGCTGACCCGGTTCAGGTTGTCATAGATTATTTTATAAACCACCCCGTTTTCGGTACACCCTGTATACCTCCCTGAATCCCAGCTATACCAAACGGTATCGTACCTGTACCCTACCCATGTGGTCATATAGGAAACATGGTCGTTATCATAAAAATAAGTATTCCAGTTGGTGTCGGCCGGGGGATAAATAAATTCAGCGCGTATGATCCTGTTCGCGGCATTGTAATAAAAGTAATTGACCTGGCTGGTGTCCTGGTAGAAAATCATCCTGCAGGTCCCGTTGGGATTTGGAGGATTGCTTGAACTGTTGTCTTTTTTCTTGCAGGAAACAAAGCCGAAAATGCCGGCCAGGAGGATTAAACACAGTAGCTTTTTCATTTTTTTGCAGAATAAGGATCAGTATGTAAAGTTAATGATTTTATTCCTGAGATTGACTTTCACATTGAAATATTATAAATTTGCTCATACATTTATTCTGAATATTGTGGCTATTTTTCCTACATATTGTTCTCCACGACGGTTCCATTTTCATTTCTTTATGAAACCCTATATAGTCATCCTGTTATTATTTTTTCCATTAGGTTCTTTCACGCAAAATTACCAGAACATATGCTCACCGGGCATTACCTATTTCAAAAATTGTAGCGGTTACCTTGGAGCTTTCCGGCGTGATTCGGTGTATATACCAGGAGTGGGGGATACCATTTTCATCTCTTACACTGCTTTAAGGGATCCTCCTCTCTATTATCAATGCGTTGATATTTCAAACGGGTCGGTCATGGGCCGGAAGGTCTATAAACGGCACGACGGCTGGGTATTCTTTTTTAATAAGGACGGTGATTCGGTGAAAATAAATACCCAGGCCGCCCTCAACCAAAGCTGGAAATTAATTGAATGGACGAACCTGTATATCGAGGCAACGGTTACTTCAATAAACACTGACAGCATCCTCGGTCAACCCGACCAGGTGAAGGTAATCTCGCTTCAGGCCAAGGATTCCCACAATTTAAATGTGACCAGCCCTTTTAACCAGAAACAATTCAGGCTAAGTCAGCATTTCGGTTTATCAATGCTATGTGACATCTACCTGATCCCCTCAGATACATGTACCTATACACTGAACGGTAAATCAACACCGCAACTCGGGATCCAGGATCTGACATGGCCAAAGGTTTATGATTACGATGTTGGCGATGTGTTCAGCTTTTATTTTTACCAGGAAAGCAATTATTACGGGTCCTGGTTCATGTGGAGGGAACATTGGACTATCGAAACAATTCTCAGTAAAACAGTTTATGGCAATAATGATTCCATACGGTATGAAAGGGAAAAATGCGTAAAGACAAAAACTTTCAACGGCTCTGGCTGGGATATTACATATTCCACGGATACTTTAGTAGAAATGATAAATCTTGTGCAGCTTCTCAGCAACCTGGAACTTTCATTCCAGCCCTCCGAATTATTAGATAATCATTCAACTACATATAGATTTAACGGATTTGTCAAATACAATCAAAGGCCTGCAAAATATCTCAAATATCACGCTTACCAATGGTATCCTCCATGTTATTATGAAACAAGTGATTACAGCTGGCCAATTAAATTGAGAACATACGCAGAAGGACTGGGCCTGGTTGATGTTTATGATAAAGGTGAAACGGCATTGACGGGAACATACCTGATTTATTTTAAAAAAGGCAGCGAAACCTGGGGGACACCGGTAGCATCCGATTGCCAGACCCTGGTTGAGGTTAAGTATTTGCCCGCCGGTGAACCTATGGCCATCAGTATCGAACCTGAGCCTGTTGAAGAACAGTCTTGGGTGAGAATCGTCGGCCCTGTTTCTGACAAACACGGGTATGGAGTCCTAGTGAACTCAATGGGCCGCCAGGTATTGAAACTGACTTTCAACTCCTCAAAGTTCCTTTTAAGCAGGAACGGCCTGCCTTCAGGAATGTATTTTCTTATTCTCTATGCTGATGACGGAACTATCCCTGGCGGTGTAAAGGTGATGATGAAATAATTCCTGGATGCTCAGCTAATGACGGTCGATGCCAGGCTGACTATATTATATAATTTTTATATTTACATCACATTGCAGTGTAAAAACCAAGCTTGTCAAATAGTGAAAACATTTCTTTTTCTTTTCCTTGTTTTCGTTCTGCAGGCCCATTTGGCTTTTGCAGGTGAGGACAAAAAAGAGGAAAAGACTGAAAGATTTGCGGTCGGTGCATTCTTTTCCCCTGCATATGATTACAGGTATATCCATCACCCGACTACAGGAACATTCGACGACCAGAGTTTTTTGAATGAACTGAATGAATATGAACGCGGAAAATTCGGTTATACCACCGGCCTGACCTTTTCATGGTTAATTTCCAGGCGTTTCACACTTGAAACAGGAGCATGGTTTTCGAACAAAGGGTATTCGATGAGGTTCATTGATTTTGTAAATTCGACAAGTGAAGTGCTTCCTTATGAAAAGGGGAACCTGCGTTACATTTACGGCTACATAGACCTTCCCCTGAAGCTTAATGTCAATATTATTACCAGGCCCGTAAAGGTCTTTGTGTCTGCCGGAATGACGGCCGATTTTTGCATTTATGCAAAGTACCGTTTCCTGCTTGTTCCAAAGGGGGGCGGGAAGGAGAATTATTATGTAAATATGGACGACAAAGGAAGGACGTTCAATCTTTCAGCTCTTGGGTCGGCAGGGATTGAATATGCATTTCTGAAACATTTCTGTTTCAGGTTTGAACCCATGTTCATGATGAACGTGCTGCCTATAAACCTTTATGACGGGGAATTCAAAGTCTACCTGTGGTCATTAGGAGGAAATGCAGGGATCTTCTACCTCTTCAGGTGATTCTTTGACAAAAATTCTCAGTTCACTGTCAGTTTCCCGCGGAATTCCCTTCCGCCGTTACGCACATGCACGATATAGATGCCGGGCTGAAGTTTTACCTCGAACGAAGCTTTGTCAGGGCCTTCCATGCTAAGTTCTTTCATGAGTTTACCGTTCATGTTGTACATGCAGAGGATGGATGAACCGCTCAATCCCTTGAGATCCACGTTAAGCATTCCCCCGAAAAAGGGATTGGGATAAATGAATATCTCCGGATCTTTACCAGGTTCATTGACTCCAAGCAGGTGTACCATGAAGGCGTTCAGCGCTGCAGTCGGTTTGCCGTCCGATCCCCAGCAGCTCAGCTGGTAACCGCTCCAGGTCTTTTCTCCTTCGGGTTCCCAGTAAATAACCCCAAGTCCTTTATTTCCGGGAACGGCTTTCACCTTATTCATGACAGCCACCAGCATATTATAGGTGTTTTGCACTTTGGTATAATCCCCGCCCACCTCCACCACCATCACTTCCTTACTGTACCTGGCCGAAATATCATTAAGGTTGGCTCCCAGGTTATTTATGGTGGTGGTATAATCCGACCCCAGCCAGTAGGGATAGTAGGAAGCGCCTATGATGTCGTATTTCACATTATTGGTCACCGCATTATCGAAGAAGGTCCTGAATTTTGCATTGTCGTTGCCCTGGTCGAGGTGTATGATGACCTTGATGTTGCCGTCCACTGCCTTCACCGCATCATAACCCTTGTTCAGCAACTGAGCCAGCTGCGGCCAGTTTGAAGTACTGCCGTCGGGCCAGAGGATGCCGCCCGGGATCTCATTCCCTACCTGCACCCATTGTGGCGTCACCCCTATGGATTTCAGGGTGTCAATAACTTCATAAGTATGGTTGTAGAGATGGGTGAGCAATTGGTTGAAGGTATCTCCCGCCCAGGCTGCAGGTTTTGTTTGCTTGCCGGGATCGGCCCAGGAATCGCTGTAGTGAAAATCGATCATGATCCGCATTCCCATATTCTTTGCCCTCAGTGCAATTGCGGCAACTTCTTTCTTGCTGCAGTGCCCGTTGACCTTGTCGGATGAAGGGTTTACCCACACCCTCAGCCTAACGGTATTAATACCGTGATCTTTAAGGATCTGCATGCAGTCCTTCTGCGTTCCCGTGCTGTCATAGAACTTGTAACCGGTGGCTTCCATCTGCTGAAGCCATCCTATATCCGCACCCTTTACGAACTGCGCTTTCACCTCATCCGCAGTCAAAAAAAATAAAATCAAAAGCAGGACGGTGCCGGCATGCAATACAGTAATATCATGTTTCTTCATACTTTTAATTAAACCGGGGTTATTGCCGTCAAATATCTGTGCCGGCTTAATCGATGATAAAGATAGCAAGGATATGGCTGATGTGCAACCCGTCTTCACTGAACACCTGTTTAATTAGTATCTTTGAACCATCAAAAAGATCCGTAAAGGAAATTCAATAAACTTCTTGTAAAATGAAAACAAATGTAATTCTGATAATCGCAATTTTTTTTACAGTTTCGTTGCGGTCACAGACCCTTTCTTCACCCTCTTCACAAGGCAGTCTGTCGGTTGTAAAGCAAAAGCTTGACAGTGTTTTGATATCTTCCTGGGATTCAGCAGGAGCTCAATGGAAAATAGGATCCAAAACCGATTATGCATATGACACGCCGGGGAACCTGATACTCTCGTACAGCTACAGCTGGACAAGTTCCACCAAACAATGGAGGGCCAGGTCCAAATTCGAATGTGTTTACGATTTCCTGGGATTGCTCTCATACACCCTTAGTTCTTCCCCCGATACCACTCCCGGAGGCTGGAGACCGAGCACAAAACATGAATACCTTTATAATCCCAAAAAAAGTATTGCTTCGGATATCCAGCTGAACTGGAACGCAGATTCGGCCGGCCTGGCGTATTCCTCAAAATATGATTACACATATAATCTCCAGGGTCGGCTTACATCGGAACAGGGTTCAATAGTAAACAGCAAGAATGAGTGGCAGCCACTGAGCCAGGTTTATTATACTTACAATGGTTCCGGAAATCTTACGGTTGAGACGGCATTTGTGTACCGCTCAAATCATCAGTGGGAGCCTGCATACAAAAATGATCATTCATACGATTCAACGGGCAACAGGATCCTGACAATTTATTCTCAGCCCGACACCGGCGCTGCTTCATGGAAATACATATCGAAAAATGAATTTGTTTACAACGACAGCAGTAAAATGATCCTTCAAACGGATTACCAGTTCTCGGCTGCCGACAGCGTCTGGAACAACCAGTCAAAGGAAGAACGTAACTATAACGATAGCGGGGATATGTGGTATAAATACGATTACACCTGGGACCAGGTGCTGAGCCAGTGGGTTCCTCTATCCGACGGAAAGATTGTTTGCGATTATAATGTCGCGTTCAATAAGTCTCAGCTTATCCTGCCCCCCGGTTTCGAAAATTATAATTCGAATCACCTCATGATGGATAAATTCCAGTATCGCTGGAATGGATCACAATGGAACAATGCTGTGCAGAATGACTATTATTATTCGGAAAAAAATCTCGGCATCCCCGAAAATTCACTGGTTTACTGCAGGGTTTATCCAAACCCTGCCAGGGATTATGTGTGTATTGACTGGCCGGGATTGAAAGGGGAACTGCAGCTTAGCATCTTCAACCAGAATGGCCTGATGGTCTTTTCTGCTGCCCTGTCCAACCAATCCACGGTCGGTTTAAGTATGTTACAGGCAGGGGAGTATATTCTGAAAATTACAGGGAACCAAAAGACAACTGCCACCAAGCTGATTATTCAATAAGGTTTCAGGGATTCTTCAGGCCCTGGTATTTCACCAGTTCCATTTTAACGGAGCCTACTATCACTGCCGATTTGGCTAGCACCGGGATATGGTTCTTGTCGTCGGAGATCCAGAGGTCCATGGGATAAGGCTGGCTGAAAACCGCACCTGTCACCACCATGGGTTTGAAGTGCAGGCAGTGGAAAGTCCCCAGTTCGGTAGTGACGGTTTCACGGTCTATGAATTTGATAGCCGATGTGTAAAGGGAATCGTCGAGAATGAAATTCAGGGGGTAGATATCACCAGGCTTCATTGCCGAAAAATCGAAATTGCGGGCATGGAAATAAGCAGAGATAATGTCATGGGTCCCCACCGGCATTATCTTGTTTGCACGCGAGCTGGAATAAGATCCCGTGAGCTGGTTGAATTTGACTTCATCCTTGTATTCATAACCACCCTCATGAGTGTCTCTTTTGAATTTCCACGGAACCAGGTATTCTTCGTCAACCCAGCTTTCGAAGCGGTCGTTGACCTTAAAGAACAGGTTGAACGCCCCTTTTGATTTTCCTTCACCCACGATATGGTAAGTTTTTCTTCCGCCAATTTCAACAGCTTCGCGGCTCACTTCCAGGCTTCCGCTTCCCGCAGTCACTTTACCGGTGATGTAAGAATCATAATAAACTGTAAAGACCAGTTTTTCACCGTAGGTAAAGGATGCGTTGCCGGCAGGCTTTAATTCCTGCGCATGGACCGTAAACCGAGCACCCTGCACCGTGAATAGTAAGAGAAGAAAAAGAAAGCGGGAACGCATCACGTTTGCTTTAAGGTTAAACGACGACGTTCACAATTTTCTTATTGACTACAATGATTTTTTTCGGGGTTTTACCTTCCAGCCATTTTGCAGATTCCGAGGCAGCCAGTACAGCTTTTTCGATCTCTGCTGATGGCATATCGGCGGGGAGCTCCATAGTGAAACGCATTTTGCCGTTAAAAGAAACAGGGTAGTTGAATGAATTTTCAACAAGATAAGCTTCGTTGAACACCGGGAATGAAGCGGTAGTAATGCTTTCATTATGCCCGCACTGCTGCCAGAGCTCTTCCGACAGATGGGGCGCATACGGAGCGATCAGGATGAGAAGGTTTTCCAGTATACCCCGTTTGCTGCATTTAAGCTCACCAAGCTCGTTCACACAGATCATGAAAGTGCTTACCGCGGTGTTGAATGAAAGGCGTTCTATGTCTTCCTGCACTTTTTTGATAGTCCTGTGCAGGACCCGCAACTCGGCAGCTTCGGGAGCTTCATCGCTCAGCCTGAAACGGTTTTCATCATCATGGTAAAGTCTCCAGAATTTCCTGATGAAACGGAACACCCCTTCGATCCCGTTGGTATCCCAGGGTTTCGACTGCTCCAGCGGGCCAAGGAACATTTCGTACATCCTGAAGGTGTCGGCTCCGTAATGTTCGATGAGTTCGTCGGGATTGATCACGTTGTAGAGTGACTTTGACATCTTCTCCACTGCATGGCCGCAGAAATACTGCCCGTCGTCCAGGATGAACGTAGCATCAGCCAGGTCGGGTCTCCATTTGCGGAACTCTTGCGTATCGAGGATGTCGTTGCTGACGAGGCTGACATCCACATGCATAACACTATGCTCGTACTGGTCTTTGAGACCATGGGAGACGAAAGTATTCGAACCTTTCAGGCGGTATACCAGGTTCGAACGTCCCTGTATCTTACCCTGGTTCACCAGTTTTTTAAAGGGTTCATCACAAACGGCCATTCCAAGGTCGAAAAGGAATTTATTCCAGAACCTTGCATATATCAGGTGACCTGTTGCGTGCTCGTCACCTCCTATGTATAGGTCGACGTTCTGCCAGTAATCTACTGCTTCTTTTGAAAAATATTCATTTGGATTGCGCGGGTCCATGTAGCGGAGGTAATACCCACTGGAGCCTGCAAAGCCAGGCATGGTATTAGTTTCGAGAGGATATCCCTCTTTTGTTTTCCAGTTCTTTGCACGGGCCAGCGGAGGTTCGCCGGCCTCGGTGGGGAGGTAGGCATCCACGGGGGGAAGCTCCAGGGGCAGGTCAGTATCGTCGAGTACGTATGGGATCCCGTCTTTGAAGTATACAGGGAATGGCTCTCCCCAGTAACGCTGCCTGCTGAAAATGGCATCGCGGAGACGAAAATTCACAGTGCCTTTGCCTATACCCATTTCATTCACACGTTTGATCGCGGCTTTAATTGCGTCCTTCACATTCAGGCCGTCGATGAATTCCGAATTGACCAGGATCCCGTCCTTTGCGTCGTATGAGCTTTCGGAGATATCACCTCCGGAAACCACTTCGATGATGGGCAGTTTGAAATGTTTTGCAAAATCATAATCCCTGCTGTCGTGAGCGGGAACAGCCATGATGGCGCCTGTGCCGTAACCTGCGAGAACATAATCGGCAACCCAGATTGGGATTGGCTTGCCGTTAAAAGGGTTAAGGCAGTAAGCTCCCGTGAATACCCCGCTGATTTTCTTTACGTCGGCCATGCGTTCGCGGTCGGATCTGTTCGCGGTTTCTTTTATATACTTTCTCACGTCTTCAATGTGGGAAGCAGGCGTGATCTTTTCTACGAACTCATGCTCAGGCGAAAGGACCATGAAAGTGGAACCGAAAATGGTGTCGGGCCTTGTTGTGAAGATGTTCAGTTTTAGTTCAGAGTCTTTGACAGGAAAAAGGATCTCGGCGCCTTCGCTCCGGCCTATCCAGTATTTCTGCTGCTCCCTGAGTGAATCAGGCCAGTCGATCTTTCCCAGGCCATCGAGCAGCCTTTGTGCATAAGCTGTGATGCGAAGGAACCACTGCCGCATCATCCTGCGTTCTACAGGATGGTTGCCGCGGACCGAATACCCGTTGGCCACCTCATCGTTTGCCAAAACGGTTCCCAGTTCGGGGCACCAGTTCACCATGGCTTCAGAAATATATGCAAGGCGGTAATTCATGAGGATATCCTGCTGCTGTTTTTCTGAATATGAGTTCCAATCTGCTGCTGTGAACATTCCTTTAAACCCGGGTCCGAAGGCACTGTCTTTCTTACCCAGTTCATGGAACCAGTTCGGGGTAACGGCAGCCCGCACATCCGCATTCCCTGAAGAAATGAAAATACTGAGAAGGCTGGTTATGGGCCTGGCTTTGCCTGCCTGCAGGTCATACCAGTGATTGTAGAGGCGGATGAAAGTCCACTGTGTCCATTTATAATATGCGGGATCGCAGGTTTTCACCTCCCTGTCCCAGTCGAACGAAAACCCTATTTTATCCATCTGCTCCCTGTACCTGGCCACATTCTTTTCGGTGGTTATTGCAGGATGGGTGCCGGTTTGAATGGCATACTGCTCGGCGGGAAGTCCGTAAGCGTCGTATCCCATGGGATGGAGCACATTAAAGCCTTTCAGCCTTTTGTACCTCGAAAAAATGTCGGAGGCGATATACCCCAGGGGATGCCCAACGTGAAGACCTGCCCCCGAAGGATAAGGGAACATGTCGAGTACGTAAAACTTAGGTTTCGAATTATCAATTTCAGTGTGGAAGGTTTTATTTTCCAACCAGTATCTCTGCCACTTTTTCTCAATCTCCTGAAAATTATACTCCATAATTTAAAAGTGTTATTCTTTTTCGCTACCTCGCTACCTCGCTATTTCGCTACTTATTTACGGCAAAGGTAGGAAATAGGTTTATATCGCTGGAATTTCTATTTTTGAATCTGATTCCGGCAAACCGAATGGAAGAACAGGAAAGAGGGCGCAAAAAAGGGAGGGGACTGAGGATACTGCTGCGGATCTTTTCAGGTGTAATTCTTCTGTTTGCCTTGCTGATCTTCAGCGTTTATATACTGTTCAATTTTTTCGGAACAAGGCTTCTCCGTGAAATGATACGGACAAAAGTCAGTGAAAGCAGCCAGGGTCTCTATACCGCTGATTTTTCAGAACTAAAAATCAACATCCTTACACGGTCCATTTCAATTAAAGACTTCAGCCTAACTCCCGACACCATTCTTTACCAGAGGATGAAACTTGAAGGGAAGGCTAAAAAGACACTGTATAAGATCTCTTACCGCGAACTCAGCCTGCATCGGTTGAACTTCAGGGAGGCCTGGATGAACAGGAACCTCTATCTGAGGGAAATGATGATAAGGAAGCCCGAGATAGTGCTGGCGGGATTTCCCGATACCATTTCGTCAAGGAAGGGAAGGTTTAAAAACGTATATGAAGATATTTACCCCCTTGCCTCCCAGGTTTTTAAGGACATCCACATCGACTCTGTCTTTGTTGAGAAGGCCAGGATAGTTTCTAACAAAGAAGGGAAGCCCGGCCACCAGGCACTGGGGAGGTATGAATTCTCGGCAGTGCTCAGGGATTTCTCTGTCAATCCCTTCAGTTATTACAATCATAACAGGGTCTTTTATTCCCGCGACATTGATTTTATTTTGCATAATGTGAGCTACAGCCTCACCGACAGCCTCTATTTCCTGGAGGCCGAGGAGATAGGGTTCAACCTGGTAAAGTCGACGTTGTACGGAAAGAATATCACGCTGCGTCCCAATTTTTTCTCGCGCAGGATAAGCCATGCTCGCCAGGGTACCTTTTTCCAGATCGACCTGCCTGTATTCGCCATCAACGGGATCAACCTGTATGAGGCGCTTACGGATCAGCAGGTGCACCTTTCAAAAATTGTACTGGACCTTGCAAGGATAAAGATATTCCGAAATAACTCAACCGAAGCTGTTGAAAACAGGCTATCGCCGGAACGTAAGAAAAAACGGAAACCCTTCAACAAAGCCGACCTCTTTACCGTGATTTCAGGCAAGCTGAAGTCTCTGCAGATAGATGCCCTTATCATTAACGAGGCTTCACTTGAATATTTTAGGAATATGAACGACAGGAACCCCGAACTGCGCGTTGCCAGGATGAATATAGGAGTAGACGGGTTCAGGCTCGATTCATTGTCAGGCAAACGCGAGGACAGGATATTCTACTCCAGGGACGTCGAACTGAACCTGCATGAGATCATACTCAGGATGCGTGACAGGATCCATGTGCTGAACGCTGGTAAAGTATATATTTCAACGAAGAAAAAGCTGGTTGAGATTGAGCAGGGGATGCTTTATGCCGGGGCGGAAAGCAGCATCAACGAACTTGATGGAAGAAAGAATACCTTTTCAGTCCTGCTGCCTGACCTGAAATTCAGCCACATAGACCTGTTAAAAGCGTTTTACAGGCAGGACCTGGTATTCGGCAATCTCATCGTGGAATCCCCCGATGTTCATTTTACAAAAAACCGCATTACAAAGAAAGAAGCTTCGAGATTCAGGAAGCCTGGGGATTTCTTCGCTGAATCCAATGATGACGTGGTATATAACCTTCTGAAAAAGTATGTGAATTCAATAAAGGGGGATTCCATACTGGTGAACAAAGGTTTTTTTGGGTATCACCAGAATACCGACAGCCTTGACCAGGAGATCAGTTCGGCGACCTTTGATCTGAAAATGTATGACTTCCTTATTGACTCGGTTCACGGGATGAACCAACAGGGGTATTTCTACAGCAGGGATTTCGACCTGGATTTAAGATCATTCTTTTTCATCTCCCCCGACAGCCTCAGGCAAGTGACAGTGCACCACCTGCACATTGCAACGAAAGACTCGGTGATCATGGCCGACAGCATTTTATTTAGCAAGACCAGGTCGCCAGAAGCTTCCCGGGTAAGGAAACCGTCAAACGTCTCGGTAAGCTTCAGTGTAGATAACCTCTTTCTCCAGGGCCTGAACCATAAAAAGCTTTTCCTCGACAAAGTGCTTCAGGCCAACCTTGTGATGCTTAAAAATCCAAAGGTTTCACTGAAAGCAGGGGATCCATACCAGTTCAAACCGGGACAGGAAGATGAACGGCTGGGTTCCTCCCAGGGCCTTATGAAATTCCTGCATGTGGACAAACTGGTTGTGTTGAAAGGGGATATTTCCTACGACGGGCTTGAACGTACAAAATCAAGCTATTTCAAGCTGAAGGACATAGATTTCTCTATACTGGGACTTTCGATGCAGCTTCCCGATCGCGGGAAAATGAATGGTTCCATGAAATTTGATTCTCTGAGCCTTTCAGTAAAACCGCTAAGGATGATTGTGATTGACAGCACCTATGAAGTCAGCTGTGACAACATCAGCCTTCATTCTTACCCCCTGAACATTGACATTACCGGGATCAGCCTGGTCCCGATAAAAGGCCTGGGCAGGAAGGAAAAGGGAATGCCAAGGATAAAGCTGAAAGTGCCACAGGTCAGTATTTCGGGCTTTTATTTCGACAAGGCCCTGTTTGAAGGAAAATGGATCATTGGGGATATCGATATCGTGAAACCCGTGGCTGAGATCACCCTCTATGAAAACAAAGACAAACAGAAGAAAACATTCTCCCCGGCCCTGGCCTATAAGCCGGGACAGGGGTCATACAGCATTGATCACATCCGGGTGAAAGACGCAGGGGTAAAACTACATGTGCATAATGCCAAAGGAAAAACAGACTATTCAACAGATGATTTGCAGGTAACAGTGAGTAAGTTTTTGCTGGATTCCCTCAACAGGGAAGGAGTCGCGGGTGTGCCTTTGTTCAATGCGGCAGATATCTCGGTATCGGTGAAAGGCAAAACTTTCATGACAGGCGACAGCCTGTACACGTATGGCTTTAATAAAGCCTTTGTTAGCACAGGCAAAAAATATGCTTATGTCGATTCGGGATTCCTTACTCCTGTTGTTTCAAGGGATGAGTTTTACAGGCGGACAGGATTCCAGACTGATATTTTTAAGGTTTCGGTTCCCCGGGTTGAGATATTCAACCCCGACTTTGTAAAAATGATTTCAGATAAAACAATCCACGTGGGAAGGATACTTGTGCACAACGCAAGAAACGAAGCCTATCGAGACAAAAGGATCAGTATCACCAGGCCGGGGAAAAAGCTCCTGGTACAAAGCCAGCTGAGAAAAGTTCCGTTCCCACTGACCATAGATACTATTCAGACATTGAATGGGTATATGCAATATGAAGAACAGACCGGGGATAAGCCGGGTGTTGTGTTCTTCGACAGGATCAACAGCGAGGTGCTGAATGTATCTAACGACACTGGGGTGCTGAATAAAAACCGGATCATGTCGGTCGAAGGCAAATCGCACCTGATGGGAAAGGGAGCTGTTAATGCGCATTACTGCTTTGATTTGCTCAGCCCCCGGGACTCCCTCTGGTGGTGGGCAACGGTTGATTCCCTCGATATGAAAGACCTAAATCCGATGCTGGCAAGACTTCTGCCGGCTAAGATATCTCACGGGTTCCTGAAAAGATTAAATATTTCGATGGTTGCAGCCAACGATGCCACGGCTACCGGCAGTCTTGAGGTATACTACAACAACCTGTATCTGGAGCTGACCCTGATTAAAGACGGGACCCTGAAAAAACTAAAGAACGAACTGATCACTGATGTCGCCAATTATATCCTGCCCGACGATAACCCCGACAATAACGGCTTTATGAGAAAGGGGATAATTTATTTTAAAAGGGATACCACAAAGGCCATCTTCAATTATTTATGGAAGAGCACCCTGAGCGGGCTGAAATCAACCATGGGGATCAATTCACCTGAACAGAAGCAATTAAAAAAGGAGCTGAAGAAAAAGCCCAAATAAATTTTCAGTAAATTCGCCGTGCCGAATCAGCACTGAATCAATAGAAAATGGCCAGCATACCCCAGGACGAAAGGTATTTTAAGAAAAGAATAACCACTTCTTATCTTACGACAGGCATCAGTACTACGCTGGTACTCTTCCTGCTGGGCCTCATCGGGCTGATCTTCCTGCACGCAAGCAAACTCTCCGATTACGTGAAAGAAAACATAGGTTTTTCCATCATGATCAGGGAAGGCGTCAAGGAAGCAGGTATACTCGAACTAAAGAAAAGGCTGGACCTTGAACATTACGTAAAGTCTTCGGAGTACATCCCAAAGGAAAGAGCCGCCGACCAGCTGCAGGAAGAGCTGGGGGAAGATTTTATTGGGTTTCTCGGGTACAACCCCCTTCTTCACAGTATCGATCTCCATCTGAAAGCTTCCTATACAAATGCCGACAGCATAGCGAAGATAGAAAAGAACCTGCTGGCAAGGCCCGAGGTCAAAGAAGTGTTTTACCAGAAATCCCTCATCGACCTGATCAATAAAAACCTGAACAAGCTGAGCCTGGTGCTGCTGGTCTTTTCAGGTATCATGTTTTTCATCACCATCGTTCTCATCAACAACACCATACGCCTGGCGATCTATTCCAAGCGATTCCTTATCCGCAGCATGCAGCTGGTGGGGGCTACCGAAGGTTTTATACGTATGCCTTTCCTCAGAAAATCAATCGCCAACGGGGTGCTGAGTTCGTTCCTTGCTATCGGCATGATGGTGGTCACTCTTTATTTCAGCGTGGACCAGCTGCCCGAGCTGATGGAATTGCAGGATCCCCTTCGGCTTGCCGTACTTGTTGTTCTGATCATCGGCATGGGTATCGGCATTTCGTGGAGTTCGACATACATGGCTGTTAGAAAGTACCTCCGCATTAAAACTGACTTGCTGTATACCTGAGTACAAGAAAATTTCATATTTTTGTCACCCCTAAACCGAGTTTCATGGATAAGAATAAAAAGCCAGTTTCATCAAAGAAGTCTGTGGAAACAGCCAAAGCGTCCCCAGTGGTTAAAATTGGCGAATTCGCTTTCGGAAAAGAAAATTACCGTCTTATGCTGATCGGGCTGGCCTTCATTGCTGTTGGCTTTCTGCTTATGATTGGCGGAGGCTCCGACAACCCTAAGGTTTTCAATTATGAGATCTTCAGCTTCCGCAGGATTACTTTATCACCCATACTGATCCTTGCAGGGTATGTGATCGAGATCTTTGCCATCATGAAAAAACCCAAAGATTAATGACGGTTTTACAGGCCATTATAATGGCTATTGTGGAAGGGATCACCGAGTTCCTCCCTATTTCAAGTACAGCACATATGGCTCTTACGGGAGCTTTTCTCGGGGTTAAGGACAAGGATTTCATGACCCTGTTCATTGAAACCATACAGTTCGGCGCCATCATCTCGGTGCTGGTGCTCTACTGGAAGAAATTCCTCGATTTCAAACATTATAGTTTTTATCTCAAGCTCATCGTAGCCTTTATACCCGCAGCTATCGTTGGTGTTCTTCTGAAGAGCAAGATCGAAGAAGTCATTAAAAATCCTGTCACTATCACTATCATCATGTTCCTTGGCGGGATCATCCTGCTGTTTATCGATAAGTGGTTCAAGGATCCCGTGATAGATACAGAAGAAAAGATCACCTATAAAAATTCGCTGGTCATAGGTTTGTTCCAGCTGCTTGCTGTTGTTTTCCCGGGTTTCAGCAGGAGCGCGGCAACCATCATGGGCGGCATGCAGCAGAAACTGACACGCAGCGCGGCCGCCGAATTCTCTTTTTTCCTTGCAGTCCCCACGCTTGCAGGGGCTTTTGCAAAAAGCCTTTGGGATGCATGGAGGCATAACCCAGGCCTGCTTACGCACGAAAATATAAATTTCCTTATCCTCGGCAATGTTATTGCTTTCATCGTAGCCATCCTGGCGATTAAGGTATTTATCGCTTTCCTTGTTAAATATGGCTTCAGGGGTTTCGGCTGGTACAGGATAATCGTTGGACTTATCCTGCTCATCTTCCTCCTCACCGGGCATAGTTTAGCTCTCTGATCATATGAGCCTTCAGTTTGAACAGGGCGAAGTCCTCCTGATCAACAAACCCTATCAGTGGACCTCCTTTGATGTTGTGGCAAAACTCCGTTCCCTCATCTGCAATTATCTGAAAATAAAAAAAATTAAAACAGGCCATGCAGGGACCCTGGACCCCCTGGCTACAGGCTTGCTTATTGTATGCACGGGGAAATTCACGAAACGCATTGATGAGTTCCAGGGACTTGACAAGGAATATACCGGGACCTTCCGCATAGGGGCCACCACTCCTTCTTTTGACCTTGAAAAGGAGATAAACAAAGAGCTGCCTTTTGAGCATGTCACTTTGGAACAGATCCATGAAGCGGTGACAAAGCTCAGCGGGACGTACGACCAGGTCCCCCCGGCTTTTTCGGCGAAAAAGATAGCAGGCCGCAGGGCATATAAATATGCGCGCCTGGAACAGGATGTTGAGATCCAACCCAGGAATGTCACTATCAGCGGGTTTGAGATTACCGAAGTAAACCTGCCGTATCTTTGTTTCAGGATCAGCTGCAGCAAAGGCACATATATACGTTCAGTTGCAAGGGACCTTGGTGTTATTTTAGGCACCGGGGCTCACCTCACAGAGCTCTGCCGTACAAGGATAGGCCAGTATCATTTAAGGGATGCATGGGAAATGGAAAATATAAGTCACCAGCTTTTTGGTGAAAATCTTATAAAGGAATAATGAAAGCCACATCATATTCTTTGTTTTCTGATGAATACTTCATGAATGAAGCACTGAAGGAAGCTCATAAGGCTTTCGAAAAGGATGAAGTGCCGATAGGCGCAGTGGTTGTTTGCCAGAACAGCATCATTGCCCGCGCCCATAATCTTACGGAGACCCTGAATGATGTCACTGCCCATGCCGAAATGCAGGCTTTTACAGCTGCTGCGGATTATCTTGGAGGGAAATACCTGGATGAATGCACGCTGTTTGTGACACTGGAACCCTGTGTGATGTGCGCGGGAGCAGCCTTGTGGGCCCAGCTTGGGAAGATTGTATACGGGGCGAAGGATGAAAAAAGGGGGTATAACCTGGTGCGCCAGCCTCTGCTCCATCCTAAGACCAGCGTTAATAATGGCATACTGGAAGATGAATGCAGAAGTTTGCTGAAAACGTTTTTTGCAAGGAAAAGGAATAAATAAACTGAAAGATGAAGCCCAAATATATCAATGTCGACCTGAAGGTAAACCTCGATCCACTGATCAGCTTTACACAGGATGTTTTCCAGAAAAAGGAAATAAAGAACCTGACAGAAGAACTAAGCCGCGTTGCAGGTTATCTCTGGGAAAGACGGTGGTCGGAGCGCAATGCAGGCAATATTTCCGTGAACATTACTTCATTTTTTACTGACAAGGAACTCGGTAAGTTTTCGGCTTCTCCTTTTCTTCCCCTGCCAAGGGAATATGCAGGTTTAAAGAGGCAGCTCCTGCTGGTTTCTGCAGCAGGTTCCAGGATGCGCGACATTGCCCGGGATCCGCTTGAGGACATCTGCCTTGTTTACATCAGCGATTCATCGACGGCTTACCATATTATTGTTCCCGAAAAGGCTGCCAAAGACCTGAGGCCGACTTCCGAACTTCCCACGCACCTGGCGGTCCACGAGATGCTCTGCCTTAAGAAATCGCCTGAGAAAGCGTTGGTTCATTCGCATGTGACCGAGCTTATTGCTCTTACGCATAACTCAAGGTTCAATTCGGCAGATGCGCTGACCAATATCCTCTGGAAAATGCATCCCGAAACGGTAATGCTGCAGCCAAGAGGTTATGGCTTTGTACCTTTTACCATCCCCGGCACCGAGAAGATCGCCAACCTCACATCCCGCTGCTTCGAACACAACCCTGTAGTGATCTGGGAAAAGCACGGGGCCATGGCCATTGGCAAAACTGTTTCGGACGCCTTCGATGAGCTTGACCTTGCTGCCAAGGCTGCAGGCATATACCTCAGTTGTTCACGGTCAGGTATCGAGACCCCTGGGCTCACTGATGCCGAGATCAGGGAGATCAGGCAGCATTATGGACTGTAAAGCGGCTGTTATTGCTTTATGCCGTAATTCTCAGCCTTTTGAATTTTATTCCTTGCCTGCAGGTATTTTTTACACCCGTATGCAGCCCCCATTGTAATAAGTATTCCGAGACCCCCGTCTATGGGAGCGCCGGCAGGTCCCTGGTCGCCCCCTGTTCCGTGACCGGAGGGAGGAGGCGGAGGACCGGGTTCATCGCTGAATGCCGGTAAAGCAGTCCCAAACAGCAAACCACCTCCCAGTACCAAAAGCTTTACCATTGTCTTCATTTGATCAGGATTATTTTGTGAATAAAAGTTTCTTTGAAATGCCTGCCTTGCCGAGGCTGAGGCGAACGATATAACATCCGGGGTCAAGGTCCAGTGGAACCAAGCTCTGCCTTGGAGGGATATGCTTTTCAACCACCTTTCGCCCGTCCATATCGAAGATCTCCAGAATTTCATTACCCGTGAAATCCTCGAGGCCTTCAATCCTCAATCCCCCAGCCATTGCATACATTCTTACCTTATCACCTACCGATGAAGTGTAAGTTCCCGTGGTGTTTTTATAATGAATGAAAAACCTTTCATTCTCAACAGCCTGCCTGCTTGCAAACTCGTAACTTGTAACCTCCCTGAGGTTTATATTCCTGCCTTCAAGCCGGTCTTCAAGGTAAAAAGCATCCTCCCCTGAGAAGGTCTCAATCCCGCTGAATTCAAGGCTCAGGGTATCGGTAAAACCTTTTCGGATGCCCAGGGGGATGACCCAGTTCCCGCTCAGGGTGTCGCCCTGGAAAATGGAAAAGAAACTTCCTCCTTCAATGAAATAAAGCTGGGGCGCATCCCTGAACCCCATGAATTTGCCTACGTTGTGCATGGTGTCATGCATGCCTGGCTGAGTCCTGGAAGTGTATAAAACAGTTTCATCGCAGTATGCTCCGCCCGAAAGGGAAATATGCAGTTCAAGGGCTGTTATCGACTTATATGCAGGCAAACTGCTGTGCACCCTGGATGAAGCAGGAATGCTGAGAGATGGCAGTGGGCCGGTAGCTTTGACAAAAAACCCCTGCATGGCAGGGATGATGCCGCCCTGCAGAGTCCCTGCAGATCCGTTCCATGTCCTGTAATTTCCCGATGCCGGGTCCCAAACCCATACCGCATCCTCGGTATTGATTTTGCTCCAGTTATTGATGTCTGCATTTAAGGCTGATGTATATGGATTACCCACCAGGTTATATCCTGCATAGTCCCCCTGGGTGTAACTCATCTGTACATCCAGGTTCGAGTTGCTTATATTCCCGGAGAAATTCCTTACCACATCCGACGAGGAGGCAATAAGGTAGCCCCGGCCTTTAATGAAAGTCCGGTCGTCGCCTGGCTGAAAGGAAGTATTCCAGGAACCTCCTGAGGTCTTTGAATTAACCCAGATGCCACCGGGTTCGTCCCAACGGTAGAAATCGGTGGTATGATCAGGGGGATCGGCGACGAATTCAGGCTGAATGTTCTGTGGCGAGACGGGGGAGAGGAGCAGGTGGTAGTTGGCGTCATCCGGGGCAAGGTATCCTGAGATGAATTTTTCAACTTTCACAGTCCCGCTTCCATTGATGCCGCCGTTGCAGATGAAAGAGCCCGGAGCAGAAACCGCATCCCCGGCCTTAAGTACAAGGCCATCCGCAGACCCGAGAATTAAATTACCCTGAACTGTGACAGCCCTGGACCGGGGGATTACCAGACAGCATGAATTTGCAATGTCAAGGTCTCCGTTAATTGTAAGGTCCCCGGGGCTGACCGTCTTGTCTGCCCCTCCGCTGATGATGAGGTTGCCGTATGCCGAAGGGTTGCCGACGTTCTGGGCTGCCGTTCCCGAATATTCAATTGTTGAAGCCTGGGTGAAAGCATAGGAGTTGTTAGTCATCCCTATCGTTCCCCAGTCGCCCGAGGTGAAATTCAGCTTGCCCCCGTTGCTGATAGTGGTAAAATGGCCTGCATTACCGCTGTTGGTGCAGATAACCGAAGCGGTATTCACCACTCCCCCGCTGTTAATTATACAAGACACTGAGTAGGTTGATGAATTGTTGTCGGTGGTCAGGTAAAGGATGCCGCTGACGGTCAAGGTCCCATTCACGGTTATTGACCCCCCGTAACTCGAGCCGTTGGATGCATTGGACCCATCAATGCAGATATTACCAGGTATCCCTGAATTTCCCATGCAGTTCAGGGTACTCCCCGCTTCTATTATAATATGGAAGTTTGTAGCTGATTTGTTGTTGAGAATGGCAGTGCCGTTATACCTGAGATTCACATTCATCGATACGGTGAGGGTACCTGTTGAATACAATGAGGTGTTCTTTCTTATCCTCGACGCATCGAATGTTCCGCTGCCGCTGATAAGGCAGGCCGCGCCTTCGATATTGAACGAGATGCCATCATTTACTGAACCGTTGCCAATGGTCCCGTTGCAGGTGATGTTCCCGTATATGTCGACATACCTCTGGCTCCCACCGGTATTGGCATAGAGTTTTCCCCCGCTTTCGACCAGGAGGTTTGTACAGGATTTTGTTCCTGTGCTTGGAATGGTAATGGTATGGCCGGCTTTAATGGTTGCCTGGTCTCCCTGGGTGGGTACAACACCGCCGACCCAGGTGCTGGAGCTGGTCCAGGATCCTGATTGGGCGGTAACGATATCTGCAGCTTCGGTTGTGAACGAAGCAAGGGACAGCAGCCAGCAGGCAAACAGCCCCTTGAAAAGTTTTCCTTTCATAAGCATTTTTATGCTTAATCCGGGAAGAATTAAAAAGTGATAGGGTCAGTAAAGGAAAACCAGCTTATTTTTTATGCACAGGTTTGTGGTAATAGATTTTTCCCTTGCTGTATTTTAAGTGTTTTACCGTATGCGGAGGAGCAGGAGTCGCCCTTTTGCCGTTTACGTATTTAGCGATGAATGCATCGGGGATCTCTTTGGATGTGCGTAATGAGGCCATCAGCTTTTTGGCCGCATTGAGATCTGTAAAAGAACCTATGGTGTAACGGTACCACCCGCCGGAATTTTCTTTGAAAACTTCCTGGCTGAGTTTGAATTTCTCCCTGATCTGTTCGGCCGAGTATGTGTCTTCTTTGAATGCGAATACCTGTACCCTGTATGAAACACCCTTCAGATGAGCAGGTACGGGCAAGGTGTCGGCTATGTTTTCTTCAGAAGCGACAGTATCGGGCACCAGAACCTGCTGGGCGGGTTTGAGGGTGTCTTGCACAGGCAGTGGGGGAGGAAGTTTGAGAAATTCAGCCTGCTGTGCTTTTGCCGCCTGTGCTTTCTGTTTCTCGGCGGCTTTCTCGGCAGCTATCTCTGCGGCAAGCAAAGGCTGAGGAGGAGGAGGGCCAATTTGTTTCTGGGGGGAAGCAGTGGTGAGTTTATTGCTTGTATATTTATCGAAATTATAAGTCAGGTTAATTGCCAGCATGCTGTATGAATCATAAGGCCACCCGCCAACGGTTGCATCAAGCCTGTCAATGATCAGCTGCCGCATGGTCCATTCGAGTCCCAGGTTTACCTTGTTTTTAATGGTGAAATAAGCCCCAAGACCTGCGGGGATCACCAGGTGGGGATTGATCTGGGACCAGCTTCCGTCGGTGGCGATGATCTCATTGGTTGTGATGTCTTTTTTCTTTGTGATCCAGTCGGCCGCACCTGCACCTATCGTTCCGTAAACAAAGAAAAAACGTTTGGGGTTATATTTCCCGAAAAGGTTGCTGAAATTAATAGTTGTATTCAGGTTTATTTCAAAGATATCGCTTTCAAAATACTGGTTACATGAAGCCCCGTCCTTGTACTTTAACTTTTCTCCTGCCAGCTGACCGAAGAAGAACTGCCCCCTGAGCATGAATACATGGCTGAGCTGGCGGTTTATTGAAAATGTCCCTGCGTACCTGAGCTCGTTTATTGGAGTCAGTGCGGGAAGTACTTTATATTCCTTGATGTCTCCGAAAAAGATGTTTGGCCCCCCGCTAAGGCTGACAGACCAGTTGTTGAAAAATCCTTTGCCAAGGTCGCCGTTTGTTTGAGCAGTAACCCTCGGACTAAAAAACAACAATAGAAACAGGAGAAGTAATGAAGTAAGTTTATGCATGCAGTGCCCGGTAAGTTAGAATCTGGGTAAAGATACATTCATAAAGAAACTGAAAATTCGCTGTTTTAATAACTTTATTAACAGTCAATTGTTACTTTTTTAGCTGGAGGGCCCTGGTGAAATCACCTACGGAATTCGCATAGTCTCCCATGGCTTTCAGCGCAAAGCCTCGGTAATAGTAACCGTCTGACAAATCAGGTTTTAGCTGGACCACTGCAGTAAAGTCCGAAACAGAGCGTTTATATTCCAGCATTTTTAAATAAATAAGTCCGCGGTTGCATAAAGCGTCTATCCCCTGCTGGTTTTTGCGGATTGCCGTTGACAGGTCTGATAATGCTTTTGAATATTTTTCCATATAACCGTAAAGACAGCCTCTGTTGTTATATCCCATGTATGAGCGGTACCTGGTAAGGAGAATATTATACGACTTCATGGCCTGCACGTTATCTCCTGTAAGCCTGTACAGGTAGCCAAGGTCAAGCAGGATCAGGCTGTCTTCGGCAGGTTTAAGATCATGGACTTTGACCAGCATGTCGATAGCTTTTTTATACCGCCCGAGGTTATAGCTGTATGTGCCGTAATTGTAATATGCTTCCAGGAATTTATCTTCACGGGTGCAGAAACCGTATGTTGCATCGATCAGCAGGGTGTCGGTGGGTTTGTTAAGTACCTGGTTGGTCCCGAGGATATATGAGATGAAAACCCTGTCCTGTGTGTATTCAGCATTGCTCCAGTAATCGGGTTTCATCAGCTCCTGGCCCTGAACGTTCAGGGTATTCCCGCAAATACCGATGATGCTGTCGCTCATGTGCAGCTGCATATAACAGAGGGCTATGTAAAAGTTGCAGATGTTGCGCTTGATGTTGGTATCAATCCTTGCGATCTTGAAATCCCTGATGGATTCGTTATACTGGCCTTGTTTCAGCAGGCTGATCCCCCGGTAAAAATGTATGGCGCTTTTTGCATTGCTTTTAGGAAAAAGATCTTCCTTGTATTTGTCGGCCAGGGTCGAAAAATCAGTTTTATAAGTCAGGATACAAAGCTCCCTTAAGGGGGGTACCTGGTCTTTCCCCTGTTTGTCCTTGGATTTATCGGAGGTTTGGGTTTTTGATTTGCCCTGGGATTTCTTCTGAGCGTCGCAAAAGAAGGGGATTGAGATGAAAATCAGGGCTACGGCTAAAGACAGACACTTTTTCATGGAAGGCAAATATATAGTCTTTTGATCAGGGTTATGCTTCAGTATCTGCGAAGATATCAATGGATTATTAACAATAGTTACAGGGGCTAACCAGATGTTTACTGGGGCGGTTCATGACCCGGACGCCAGAGTTGAATTTCTCTTGGTTTTCTTTTCCTTGGATAAAATACAGGGGTCCATTCTATTTCAATATATGCTGCCGAAACCGGAATATTGGGGTTGATATTCCAGCCGTTATAGTTTTTCATAGCAGCTCCGGGGAACAGGAGCTGGTAATCAAGGGTCAATGCAAGTGTATGTACAGGAGAATAGGTAAACGTAAGCTCAACCTGCTGCAACAAACTCTTAGGGACCTTGACGACCTGGATACGGAGGCTGTCGGGATTGAATTCACGGATATAGGGATGAACGAGGCTGAACCAGTGATAGGCGGCTTCGATGCAAAAATTATGGGTAATATCTATGGTTGCAACAAAATACAGGTTGTTAAGGCCGGGGTGAAGGTTAAGGCGGTAGGTATTGGTAAGGATACTTCCGGCTCCAAATGAACGGGTCATGTTCCCGTAGAGCATGCTGAAACCATGCACCATCCATTTATTTTCTGTGGTATCAGAGTAATTATCACCGCTCATATGCTCAAAGGCCGGCATCAGGTTGAGCCATGAAGTCGCACGGTAGCTTACATACATTGCTGCATACCAGGCACTAAGTAAGCGGCCGTCGTTAACATGCCCGAACTGGTAATACCCGGCCATGTTGAAATCCCAGTCATCGAGAGACAACCAACCGGAACCCCCGAGGGTGTTGCGGCCGTACAGCAGGGTTTTATCATACCCGTTATCATCGGCGGTGAAAATATTCATGAAAGTGAGAGAAAGCTGGTCGTCGAGCAGGCGCTTATAAGCATGCAGAAACGACATATATCTGTAATTGTTGACTAAGCGGTTGGTGCTGAAAATCCCAACACCGGGGTCAAATTTATTCGCAGCAAATCCGAGGTCAGCCATGTAGCTGGTATCTGGATCAAGGTAATGGGCAATGACAGCATTATGGCTTGTGACCAGGCCGTTAAAGTCCCGGGCCGCGAAAAAGCGCTGATCATCAAATTGAATTTCAATTCTTCCTGCCTGGATTGAAAAATACTTCGAGAAATAATACCTGAACCAGGCTTCGTAAAATCCTGCGTTAACCAAAGCCGGAGCCTCGATTGATGACAGGGTTGTTCCCTTGTTAAAGGTCACAAACAAAGACCCGTAAAGGTTCCATTTTTTGCGCAGGTATTTAAAGTCCAATTCGGCAAATCCGGCAAAATTCAATGTTTTGCTGTTCAGGGAATCAGAAATGGTCCTGTGCAGGTTCATATTCGAAAGCCTGCCATCTATATCGCCCGACAGGATGAACTGGGCTTTGGCCGGTTCAGGGCATATGGTTGTCCACAGTAATAAAAGAAGTATTAAACTTCTGCTGTATTTGTTTTTGTAGGGCCCGGGACAGTTCATCATACGTAATCAGGCAAAAATAATGGAATTAGCATTAATACGATATTAATATACAGGATTATTATCTGGCAATCAGCAAGCTTTTTGTACTTTTGCCGTTCTTATACGATTCAGAATAAAAAATTCAGTAATTACTTATGAACCAATTCAGAAAGCTTAACACTATTGCAGGCTGGTTTGTTTTTACCGTCGCCCTTATCGTGTATGTTAAAACTGTGGAGCCTACAGTCAGCTGGTGGGATCCTGGCGAACATATCGCCACATCGTATAAACTTCAGATCGGGCATCCCCCCGGGGCGCCTACTTTCCAGTTAACGACCAGGGTAATGTCGCTCCTGGCGTTCGGGGATACAACGAAGGTTGCAGTTATGATAAACATGGCCTCCGTTCTGTCAAGCGCTTTTGTGATCCTGTTCCTTTTCTGGACCATCACCATGATAGCTAAAAAGCTTGTTCTTCAAAAGGGAGAGGAACTGACAACGGAAAAAACGTGGACGATACTTGCGGCAGGTTTCATTGGCGCAATGACGTTCACTTTTACCGATTCATTCTGGTTCTCGGCGGTTGAAGCCAACGTTTTTGCCATGTCGTATTTCTGTACTTCGGTGGTGGTTTGGGCTATTTTCAAATGGGACGAAGTGGCTGATGAAAAGCACCATTACCGCTGGCTGATCTTCGTGGCTTTCATGATCGGGCTTTCAATCGGGGTTCACCTTCTGAACCTGCTGACGATTCCAGCACTTGCCATGGTGTATTATTTCAGGAAATATGAACCAACCAGACGGGGTATTTTAACTGCACTTGGTCTCTCTTTCGTAATGGTTGCCATGATGATGTACTTTGTGATACCATGGATACCCAAACTTGCAGCCTATTTTGAAATATTCTTCGTGAACGGGTTCGGATTGCCATTCAATACCGGGACCATTGTTTATTTCCTGCTGTTCTTCGGATTGCTTATCTGGAGTTTATGGTATACCAGGAAAAAAGGGAAAACAGTGCTGAATACCGTACTGCTTTCCCTGAGTTTTCTGCTGATCGGATATTCTTCGTTCATTTCTCTCGTGATCCGTTCCAATGCCGATACTCCTATCAATGAGAACAAACCCAAGGATGCCCTTACGCTGGTCTCATTCCTGAACCGTGAGCAATACGGTACCTGGCCCTTCCTTTATGGACAGTATTACACAGCCCCTGTCATAAAGTATGACGACGGCAGTCCTATATACAAAAAGAATATTACTACCGGAAAATACGAGGTGGTTGATGAACGCAAAGGTACCATTCCTGTTTTTGACCCGAGGTTCACCACCATTTTCCCGCGAATGTACTGCTCCAACCAGGAAAGACCGGGAAGTGCTGAGTTCTTTAAAAATTGGGGAGGTCCGGGTATCCCGATGGAGATCACCGGGGAAGATGGCAAATCGCAGGTCGTAAACCGCCCAACATTCGGCGAGAACCTGAAGTTTATGATATCTTACCAGCTAAACTGGATGTACCTCCGCTATTTCCTGTGGAATTTCTCAGGACGCCAGGATGATATCCAGAGCTTTGGCAGCATTAAGAACGGGAACTGGATCACCGGCATACCCTTCCTTGATAAGTATCATGTGGGTAATTCGCTGACCGACCTTCCCGACAGCGTCAAATCAAGGGCCTCGCATAAATATTTCATGCTGCCGCTGATACTCGGACTGATAGGTTTCTTTTTCCAGTTGAAAAAGGATTACAGGAACAGCATCGTGGTCATCCTGCTGTTTTTTATGACAGGTCTTGCCATTACCATCTTTTTGAACCAGAAACCATATGAACCCAGGGAAAGGGATTATTCCTATGCCGGTTCTTTCATGGCTTTTTCAATCTGGATCGGACTGGGTGTGATAGCCATTATTGACTTCCTTCAGAGAAAAACAAAGCTCAAAGGGCTTATCCCGGTGATCCTTGTTACTGTGTTCACCACCTTGCTTATTCCAGTCATCGTGGCACAGCAGAACTGGCATGACCATGACCGCAGCGGAAAATATGCGGCCAGGGATTTTGCTGCGAATTATCTTAATTCCTGTGATAAAAATGCTTTGCTTGTGACCAACGGCGACAATGATACTTTCCCTCTCTGGTATAACCAGGAAGTTGAAGGCGTGAGGACGGATGTGCGGATCGTTAACAGGGAACTTGCATCAGGAGCATGGTATATCGAACAATTGTACAGGAAAATGTATGAATCGGATCCCGTTCCCCTCAGTATCCCTGTTGAATCATATCAGCCGGGCACCAATGACGTGATCATGTACTATGATATCGGTATCAAAGGCTATGTAGAACTGAAGGACCTTATTGATTTCATTAAAAGCAAGGACCCCCAGACATACGTAACATCGCAGGGCGGGGAAAAGATTAAATTCTTCCCTGCAAAAAAGATTAAGATCACGGTGAACAAGGAAAACTGCCTGAAATATGGCATAGTCCCTGAGTACTTCAAGGATAAAATGGTCGATTCCATAACCTTTACGATCAAATCGAACATATTGTATAAGAATGATATTATGACCCTCGACATGATCGCTACGACTGACTGGAAACGGCCGGTTTATTTTGCAGCACCGAGCTCAGTACGTAATTTCTTGGATGTTGAGCAGTATTGTTTCATGGAAGGCTGGGTGTATAAATTCATGCCGGTAAAGGCGGATTCAAACAATAATTACATTCCGTCTCTTGGAAGCATTGATGCTGTCGGTTCGAATAAAATTTTCATGAATAACTTCAAATTCGGCAATCTCGATGATCCTAAGGTATATGTTGACCCCGAGAGCTACAACAGCTCGATCAGGCCAAAGATGATAGCCTTGTTCGTAGGTCAGCTGCTGAGCAATTCAGGAAAAAAACAGGAATGTAAAGCACTGGTTGACCTGTACCTGAAAAAATTTCCCGACCCTAAATATGTGTATGATATGTACGACCTTCCCTTTGTTGAAATATACTTCAAGGTGGGCGACACAGCATCCGCAATAAAACTTTGCAGCAGAATGGCCGAGATCATGGGGCAGAACCTCGATTACTATGCATCTTTCTCAGCTTCCGACAGATCTGTTTTCAATGAGGATACACAGACTGCAATGGAAATTTTAAACAGGCTTAAAGCCCTGGCCGACGAGAACAGGCAAGCCCGGCTCAGTGCAAAATTAGATGCGCTGATCAAGCAAAAGACCCCCGGGATTTAGTATTTTAGTGGTCTGTAATCCTATCCCGGCATGCAACGCATGCCGGGATAGGATTACAGGCTTAAATACACAGAACATGGTAGGAAAATCCTGGTTATTGCTGTTTCCGGCATTTTTCCTGTTACTCATTCCCTCTATGTCGGTGATTGCCGGACAACAGGCAAAGTCCGACACCCTGAGCAGTGAACTTAAACGGGACTATCAGCCTTCAACACCGGCCCAGTATGAGCTGCTGATGATTTTCCAGAAAGCCCGCAACGAAAGAAAAAAGAACCCTGTCCGTTCCATTCAGCTTTACGAGGAATTTTATAATGAATCGGTATCCGCACATGAGCCATATTTTTCCGCCACTGCATTGTTCGAGATTTGCAGGGTATACATGGACCGCCACCTCTACATTACGGCTATGGAATATTCATTAAAGGCTTACCATATCCTAACCGATAATCATCTTCAGTCAAAATCCAATTACTTCATGATTGGTATCGGGAACTGCTATTTCCAGACTGGGAATTACCTGATTTCAGAAGGATATTTCAGGCAGGCCGAACAGCTTTTTGTTAAAACCGGTGATTTCCACGGTGAGGCTGTTGCACTGAACAATATTGGCCTGGTAAAGCAAAAACTCAGCCAGAAAGATTCAGCCCTCTGGTATTTTCAGAAAGCACTTTTACAAAGGAGGAAATTAAACCAGTTGCCGAATATAGGACATTCATATTATTACATAGGGACAGCCCTGTTCGATCTCGGTAAATTCACTGATGCAAGGAACTATTTTGAGATGGCAATTCCCATGCTGAATATCCCCACTGATAATATTTTCCTCAGGCATGACTATCTGTCGACTAAGGCCGATGCCTGGTTTGAACTTGGGAAGCTCTGCGTTTTGCAAAATGAACATAACCAGGCATTGGTAAATTACAATAATGCTCTGACGATATGCGATACGATCAATGAAAAGGTGAAAATGCCTGAAATATATATTGCCGTGGGGCATTCATATCTATGGATAAAGGATTTTAAACAGGCTTTGGATTCTTACAGGAAAGCAATGAAGATTGCAGATTCGGCTAACCTGCCTGAAATGAAAAAGAGCTGTTATGAAAATATAATCGAGGTATTCATCCGGACGGGTCAGAATGATTCTGTTTCATCCTATTTTGAAAAGTACAGTCTTGTAAACGATACCATACAGGCGCAGATGATAAAAAGCAGGTTCAATGAGATCAGCATGGCTATCAGGATAAGGGAATCTGAGAATGAAGCAAGGGTGAGGCAGAATAAAAGTAACCTGACGATCGCCTTCCTTATCTCCTCTGGCATGTTGTTGCTTATCCTGATTCTCATTTCAATGGTTTATATCAGCAAACTGAGGAAAAGGAAAAAGATGGCTGAAGCAGAGATCAGGGCTCGTGTTCAGGCTGAAAATGACCTTGAAAAGCTTAATCTTGAGCTCAAGGAGATTAATAAAGGCAAGGACCGTTTTATTTCCATCCTGTCACATGATCTGAGAAGCCCTTTTAACGCACTGATAGGTTTTTCCGATCTCCTGGTCGAGGAGACAGAGGATAAGAACATCCCCGAGATAAGGCAGTATTCCAAGATGGTGCAGAAAATATCCAGGAGCGCCTACCAGCTTCTTGAAAACCTTCTTACATGGTCAAGGCTGCAAATGGGGACCTTGAAAGTGCAGCCGGCCAGCCTGCAGTTGTACGAAGAAGTCAGTGTCGTTATAGATTCAATGATGGTTATAGCCTCGAGAAAAAACATACGGATAAGGAACATTGTCAGCGCCGATGCCCTGGTGTTTGCCGACATTAATATGCTCCAGGCAATTGTCAGGAATCTTATTTCCAATGCAATAAAATTTACAAACCAGGAAGGTGTAATTCAGATCACAAGCGCATCTGAAAACGATTTTCATGTGATCAGGGTCTCCGACACCGGTACAGGCATTCCAGGGGAGATCAGTGACAATCTTTTTGGCGGGGGGAATGAACTTCTCTCAACCTACGGAACTGACAATGAAAAAGGCCATGGCCTGGGCCTCAAGTTATGCCACGACATGGTCGAGATAAACGGGGGCAGGATATGGCTGGAATCCACATCCCCTGAAGGAAGTGTCATAGCCTTCAGCATACCTGCCGTGAAAAATTAAAATTCACATCTGCTTTGCCAGAATTCCTTTGTGTCAATGTCCATCAGGCTTAACAGCCGCCTGTGTCCGGCTCCTGTATCCATAATCCATAGATTGGCCAGTCGGGTCGGCTTGTCCTGCATTATAAGTTGAGAGGGTGAATGCCCTATAAAAATCTCGCTGAATTCCTCAAACCGCTTACCTTCATGATTATATTCCGATGCCGCCCTGAACAGGGAGCGGTCCCAGAGCAGGGTCAGATGGTCTGTCATCTGATTGGCGAAAGGGCGGAAACGGTCAAACCCCGCATGGACAAAGAGACGGTTTTTATCATCAATATAAAACAGCCTTGCCGCCGAAAAGAACTCCTTGTGGGGCTCTCTTTCAGCCTCATGTTCAATATAATCGTTCATTGTGCCATTCCCTCCCTGGAAAAGCCAGTCGGCCGTGACTTTCCCGGTCCTTAAATATTCAAGGCACCAATAATCATGGTTGCCAAGTATATAAATAAGGTTGCGGATTTTCATCAGCTCGTTTACCACCTTTACAGGTTCCGGCCCCCTGTCGACCACATCCCCGAGGCATAACATAATATCGGTTTCATAGTCAAAGCCTGCTTTCCTGAAAAGATCTAAAAGCGGCTTGTGGTTACCATGAATATCTCCTATGACAAAGGAACGGGGCATACTTGTTGTTTCCTGTAGAATTTTTTTCTGAATGCGGATGGCAGGTTACCGTCTTCAATCTTTAATGCCCTAAATTACAAGAAAAGAGCCACCGATTTCATGTTATGGTAAGTTTTTACTATTTTTGAAACTGGAAATTTCTCGACAGTCTTGTATATCTTCTGGATCTTGCTCTCCATTAGCAGCCTGGGCTGCTACCTTTCACGGTTTCCTGTATTTTTTATGTACTTCGCCAACTGTTAGGGTTGCCAAAGAGAATATTTTGTGTTAAAAAGTACCTGATGAGAAGATCTTTACTGTTTACTTTTATTGTTCTGTGTTCCTTTACAGGTCTGGGACAAATAATTTTTACTCAGAATTTCGAGGCAGCATGGACTACACCGGGAACATTGGCTCCTGCCTGGAGCGGCACAGCAGCACCTGCAGATAATCAATGGCATCGCGATGATTACACGACCGGCTGGACAAGCTCAACAGGGTCCTATACACCGGCGGGAGCGAATTCCACACTCCACTCTGCAAGATTTCACAGCTATGATGCCGCAAACGGGACTACCGGGGATTTTATTTCGCCTGTTATCGATCTTTCTCCATACACTGCCGGTGTTTTGATGGTTAAATTTTACTATATTAACCCGAGCGGTGCGGATATATTGAATATTTATTCTTCAAATGATGGGGGAACGACCTGGTCTGCTGCGCTGAGAGCCCCCCTGGGTGTTTCAGCTGCATGGACGGAATACACGGTTACACTTCCGGGAAACTCAGCTACAACCAAGATTAAACTTACTGCAACTTCCGACTACGGTAACGATGATATCGGGGTTGATGAATTCAGGGTGCTGAACCCGGTCATCCCGGCTCCTCCGGTTTCCTTCACTGCTTCATCGGTCACCTCATACGGAATGACAATAGGATGGACGGATAATTCGACCAATGAAACCGGTTTCAGAGTTTACCGCTCCCCCGATGGCATCACGTATACCCAGTCAGGAACAGATATTGCATCAACTTCAGTTGCAACGACAGGAACATTATATTCCCAGGTTCAGACCGGCCTTACTCCGGGGACTACTTATTATTTCAGGATTGTATCCTATGCAGATGCAGAGTCGGCCTACCTTACAGGATCCCAGGCAACTTTACCTCCACCTCCGCCGATTCATGGAGTCAGGACAATCCCAAGTGCAAATTATCTCAGTTTCACAGTGGCTTGCGATTCCATTGCCAACAAAGGGATAGGACCGGGAGGAATTATTTTTAATGTTGATTTTGCCTATACGGAGACAACAACGGGACTGCTGCTGACCTCGAACCCGACCTATCCTTCAACAGCAGCCAACCCCATTACCTTTCAGAAAAACGGGGCAGGGGCGGATCCCCTGATCTCAAGAACCGATGCGGGAACCCTGGCAACTTCAACCCTGGGCGGACAGGGCGACGCTGTGTTCATTATCCAGGGGGCGGATTATATTACCTTCGATGGTATCGATCTCAGTGCGACGAACAGCGGGATAGAATACGGGTATTACCTGCGCAAAGCAAGCGCTACCGACGGTTGTAAAAATGTGACCATAAAGAATTGCGCCATCACCATGACGAAAGGCGCCAGTGCATATGTTGCTGGGATCTATGCCTCCAATAACGATGCTTCTTCCGCAGTATCCTCCTCTGCCGGTATTACACTTACTTCGACCGGCGGGCGCCATGAAAACGTGACCCTCACCGGCAATACTATCAGCAACGTCTTTTCAGGCATACTGCTGATAGGCTATTCGGGTGCTGCTTCACCTTATGATATGTATGACCAGAATTTTATTGTTGGAGCAACTGGTGCCGGAAATACCATTCAGAATTTCGCAGGGAATACTGCTTCAGCAGCCTACGGAGTGTATATTGCATACCATACCAATCCTACGATAAGCTATAATATCATCGACAATGCAGGTGGAGGAGGGGTAAATGCAACAAGTACGCTCAACGGAATCTACATGGGTACTTCGTCTTTGCCGGGAAATTTTATCGCCAACTACAACACAATTACTCTCGGACAAGGTTCAACTGCAGCATTAAGTTCAATTTATATCTCTCCGACTTGTGCAACAGTAACAGTCAATAACAATACCTTGAACTTTGGAACATTTGCTTCTACAACAACCTCATACTTGATTTATTGCAGTAACGGCACTCCGAACATTACCATCAATGGCAACCAAACCGGAACTTTTACAAAATCCGGAGTTGCTACATTATACGTTTATTATAACAACGGATCACCTACCGGAGGCACGTTCACATTCAACGGGAATAATTTCTCGAACATAACACTGACGGGGGCTTCAGCTTTCTATGCTATCCAACAGACCACTTCGACCAACCAGGCCTTTGTAATCACAAATAACACAATTTCAAACATTACGGGCGGAAGTTCGGGATTATATGGAATCTATGCGGGTTACGGGGCTGCAGGATCCACAGTTAACGGGAATACGATCTCTGGCTGGACAGGTACCGGTTCAATGTACGGGCTGTATCTCGGTGCAAGTACAGCTCCTGTTTCATTAACGGCCTATAATAACAGTGTGAGCGGGTTGAACACCACGGGGGCGGCTACGGTATACGGTATTTATAACAGTCTGGGCACACTGAACAGCATCTATAAAAATAAAGTTTATAATCTGCAGGCAAACAATGCTTCCGGGGTAGTTTATGGAATATATATAGGCGGGGGCACTACTACCTACGTTTATAACAATTTTCTCAGTGATCTGAAAACGCCTTCAGCAAATGCTGCAATTCCATTGGCAGGAATCTATGTATCATCAGGGACGACCAATTACCTGTTTTACAATACCATCTATCTTAATGCTACGAGTTCAGGGGCATTGTTCGGAAGCGCCGCAGTCTATGCTTCCACCACACCGACAGTGGATATGAGGAACAACATCCTGGTTAATGTTTCAAACTATAAAGGAGCAGGTATTACAGCTGCATACCGAAGAAGCAGTACAACCCTGACATCTTATGCGAATACAGCCGATAATAATTTATTTTATGCGGGAACAGCCTCTGCGAACAACCTTCTCTATTATGACGGGACCAATTCCGACCAGACTCTTGCTACCTATAAAACCAGGGTTTCTCCAAGAGATGTTCATTCGGTTATGGAAAATCCACCCTTTATCAATGTGGCTGCAACTCCTTATGATCTGCACATCAGTCCTTCGGTTGCGACTCAAAGCGAAAGCGGTGCCTTCCCTGTAACTTCTCCCTTTGCTGTTACTGTCGACTATGATGACAATGCACGTTCAGCAACATTTCCTGATATAGGAGCTGATGAATTTGCAGGCATCATGTCGGATCTTACATCTCCTTATATCGTTTATACACCTCTGAATAATACCGCCTCAACATCCGCCCGTACGTTGATAGCTGCAATTACCGATCCAAGCGGTGTTCCCTTAACAGGTATCGGGCTGCCCGTCCTTTACTGGAAAATAGGGGCAGGGGCATATTCAGCAACAACTGCAACCTCCCTTGGCGGGGGCCAGTACCAGTTTACATTCGGAGCCGGAGTCGTAGTCAGCAACGTTGTCTCCTACTATATCTGTGCCCAGGATAATGTGCCTACTCCAAATGTTGGTGCAAGTCCTGCTGCGGGAACTTCAGGGTACACAGCTAATCCACCTGCATCTGCAACTCCTCCGACCACCCCCAGCAGCTATACTATCATGTCGGGTTTGTCGGGTACAAAAACTGTGGGCACCGGCGGAGATTATATTAATCTTACCGGGGCAACAGGAGCTTTCCTCGCCATAAACTCAAGCATCCTCACCGGCAACCTTATCCTCAGCGTTATTTCAGATCTTACAGAAGATGGTACAAATGCATTGAACCAATGGATGGAAGACGGAGTGGGCAATTATACCGTTACCGTGCAGCCAAGTAACAACACAATGAGACTCGTCTCAGGAGCAGTGGCAAATGGGATGATACGCTTGAACGGAGCTGACCGCGCGGTCGTTGACGGCCGTTCAGGAGGAAGCGGAAGGTATCTCAGGTTCAGGAATACCAATACTTCGAATCCCGTGTTCACACTGATGAATGATGCAACTAACAACACCATTAGGAGTTCTTATATTGAAAGTCCCAACACGTCCACAGGTATTATCCTTTTCAGCACAACCACAGGCACTACAGGGAATAACAATAATACAATCACCGATAACGTGGTCCGCGAAAGGACCGACGTTTTGGGAGTTCCGGCCTACATGATTTACTCCAGCGGTACTTCGGGTAAGGATAATGCTTCAAATACCATTAGCAACAATGAAATTGCGAATTTTAGCAGCTATGGTGTTTATCTTTCAACCGGCAGCGGTGACAGCTGGACGGTGAGCGGCAACAGTTTTTACAATAACCTGGCAACGCCTCCTTCAACTACACAATATGCTATTTATTTTGCACAGGGATCTTCCTCGGTAAACAATCTGATCTCCGGGAATTTTATCGGCGGGCAGAGTGCCAACTGCGGGGGGGGATACTGGGTCAACAGCGGGGCCGTTTCATTCTACGGCATCTATCTTAACAGTTCCACCCAGACCACATCAGTCCAGAATAATACGATACAGAATATTTCTTTGACCAATACAGGATCTGCAGCCTTCAGGGGGATATATGCTTATGGAGGCACCATCGACGTAGGCTCAGTTACGGGAAACCTGATAGGTTCCCTTTCAACTCCGGCCAGTATACTCATAGCAGGGACGGGAGTTCCCGCCGGGATACAGGGGTATACAACCTGTACCATTGCCAAAAATACCATTGCCAACATGGCGATCTCCAATTCATCCGCTGCTCCCAACTGTTACGGGATCTATCTCTATGGCAACTACCAGATGAACGTTTATGGCAACAAGATCTATAATATCGGGCCCACTTCAGCTGCAGCAAATGCAGTAAATAATTATCCCACTGCGGGTATTATGCTTTATGGTCCGCCCGCTCTTCCGAATACTTATAATGTTTACAACAATCTGATTTTATTGGGAGGGGATGGATATTCCCATAATATCGGATTGCTTGGATTCTGGTTTTATTGCGCATCAGGAAATTCAGTGGTCGATCATAATTCTGTTTACATCAGTGGAACATATGCTGCAGCAAACACAAGGTATTCCATAGCTTTCGAGAAACAGGGAACCGGGATTGTCGAAACAAAGGATAATATTTTCTCGAATTTCAGGCTGAACGGAGCGGGTGGAACCGGGTTCAATATGGCATACTTCGCCGTTGACATGACCAATATTACATCAGATTACAATGACCTTTACACCATTGATCCGACCACGGTTGGCGCCTGGAATTCTTTTGTTTATGATTTCCCGAACTATAAGCTCGCATCGGGAATGGAGGCCAATTCCGTTTCGACCGACCCCCTCTTCGTTTCCTCCACCGACCTTCATCCACAGCAGCCTCTTCTTGTTGCCGGGACAACGATACCATTGGTTACCACCGACTACTCGGGGATAACCCGTAAAAATCCACCTACCATGGGAGCATATGAGATGCCCCAGGTGACTACGGTGGCGGCTTCACCCATAGGGCAAACCGGAGCTACTCTGAATGCCACGGTGAATCCCTGCGGAATGAGTATGTCGACTTCATTTGAATACGGACTGACCATCGCTTACGGAAATACGGCAACAGGCAGTCCGTCAACGGTAACAGGAACAAGCAGTACTGCAGTCAGCGCAGCCCTTACCGGACTTAACATCAACACCATTTATCACTTCAGGGCGAAAGGGGTTGTAGGTGCTAATACCTATTATGGGGCCGACATGACCTTTGACCTGGTACCATCACCTTCTATCATTTCGGGCCCGACCCAGGTTTGCGTGGGTTCCACAGGGAACGTTTATTTAACCCAGGCGGGTAAAGCAGGGTATGTATGGACGGTTTCCGCAGGAGGGACAATCAACAGCGGGCAGGGAACAAACAGTATTTCCGTGACCTGGGGTTCGGCAGGGGCTCAGACAGTAAACGTAAATTATCAGAACACCACCGGGACATATGCTCCCTCTCCTGCTGTATATAACGTAACCGTAGACCCGGCATCTGTGGGAGGCAGCATTGCAGGCGGGACCTCTGTTTGCACCGGGACTAACAGCACACTTCTGACTCTTTCAGGGTATACCGGTACCATCACCAAATGGCAGTGGTCTACCGACAACTGGGTCACCCCAAACGACATCGCCAATACCACTGCGACATACACAGCAACCAACCTTATAACTACAACAAAATACAGGGCGTTGATTACAAGCGGCACCTGTTCTCCCATCAATTCAACCGATGCCACTATCACGGTGACCACTCCTTCGGTGGGCGGTTCGGTTTCAGGATCGGCTTCTGTTTGCGGAGGTACAAACAGCACCCTGCTTACCCTTTCAGGGTATACCGGATCCATTACAAAATGGCAGTATTCAACTGACAATTGGGCTACTTCCATAGACATTGTCAACACTGTTGCAACATACACTGCGACCAACATTGCAATAACTACTAAGTACAGGGCTGTCGTGACTAACGGCAGCTGCACCCCTGCCAATTCAAGCGATGCTACAGTGACTGTTACACCGGGTTCCGTGGGAGGATCCATAGCCGGTTCAGCAACGGTATGCACAGGGACAAACAGTACTTTGCTTACCCTGTCAGGTTATACCGGTTCAATCACCAAA
>Ga0073936_10001035_pt1 | contig 43413 bp, 24 predicted proteins | sample AliMusrvi5mmetaG_FD_87041 | JGI IMG/M metagenome (GOLD analysis project Ga0073936, IMG submission 87041) | Freshwater lake bacterial and archeal communities from Alinen Mustajarvi, Finland, to study Microbial Dark Matter (Phase II) - Alinen... | ecosystem: Environmental > Aquatic > Freshwater >...
GCCTCAATTCGTATGGCAGGCATTAAAGATATAAACAAATAGTTAGGTAACCTTACATAGCTAAATTTATTCCTTTTTCTTCAAAGTCAATTAGTATCAGAATTTCAACTGATACTTGAATTGACCGCCAAATTTACTGAATTTTACAAATTAGTATTTTCGGGCTTTTCAAAAAAGGCAGATGACAAGCAGGGAACCGGAGGAACAGTGAAGGACATTGATGGCAATTTGTATCACACGGTAACGATTGGAACCCAGGTGTGGATGGTTGAGAACCTGAAAACCACTAAATATAAAGATGGAACTGCCATGCCGCTGGTGACAGAAAATGCAACCTGGGGTAATTTGACTATTCCCGGCTATTGTGAGTATAATAATGATGCTGCTATTTCTATAAAAACTTATGGTGCTTTGTATAACAAGTATGCAATAACCACAGGAAAACTTGCTCCTGCGGGCTGGCAGGTGGTTACCGCTGCCGAGTGGGCCTTACTTACTAAATATCTTGGAGGCGACTCTATAGCAGGGGGGAAGATAAAATCTACAGGCACCAAAGAGGCTGGTACAGGCTTATGGCTTGATCCGAATACTGGGGCAACCAACGAAAGTGGTTTTACCGCCGTTCCGGCTGGCGGCCGTCTTCCCGATGGGACCTTCGAATTCGGGGGCTACCGTGGCGCCTGGTGGAGTTCTTCCGAGGTCACTGCAATTAATGAACGGGGCCGGTTCACACACTCCGATTTCATCCTTGTAGGTATATACAGCTTCAATAATAATTACGGGCTACCTGTGCGTTGTGTTCGGGATAATTAGGACTATTTAATTGAACCAGTAATCGTAATCAGGCACGATAACTGACCCTTTTTTACCAGATCGCCGACCTCTACATAAATTTTCTGAACCGTTCCGGTGGTTTGAAAAGTTAAAGGGATTATTTGGGAGGCTTCTACAGTGCCGCTGTAATGCAGGACGATTGTACTTTCTGCAGTTAGTACTTTGGCGGTCCTAACTGTAATAACCTTTTCACAGATTGTTGTAGTTGGCTGGGCTCTAAAACAGCTCGTCAAAATTGCACTAAGAATAGCTGAATAGATGAAGAATTGTTTCATTCGTCTCATGATATCTGATTTTAAACAATTAATAATACGTATATCGTATATTAGTCGAAAAAGGAATAAAAAAAAGAGTGTCAACTCAACCCTCTGATGAGTATTCCGGAAGCCATATCCAAACGTTGTTCCAATCCGGTCAGCTGATTATCGATAAACAAGTCGACCTCAATACCCCGGAATGCACTGACCAGGGTATGTGCAAGAAGATCGGCATCCTCTTCCTTGATGGCCGTAAATTCACCCGAAGCTATCCCGAATAGCAAAATGTTTTTTAAAAATTCAACTTCATTGGAATCGAACTTTGACCGCATCTTATACATTATTTGGATTTGGGTAATATTTCCCTGCAATTCACCACTAACCATTTTAAAAAAAATGACTTTCTTTCTTAATTCAGTGAAATTTGTGGCAGCATAGATTCTGAGCTTTTCCCGGGCAGATTTCACCTCCTCGACGGCATGAAGCACAATGGTCTGGACTTCACTGACTTCTTTGGTTACTACTGCTTCAAAAACCTCGTCTTTGTTTGTGAAGTAATAATAAAGGGTACTCTTTCCTTTTCCGGCGGCTTTGGCAATGTCTTCCATGGTGGTTTTAAACAGACCGTATTGCTGAAATAGCTTGCTTGCTACCTCAACAATTTCACCGCGAATAATTTCTTCTTTAATCATTTTCAATACGATTAGACGAAAAACGTTTTTCAGTACAAATATTCTAATTTTTATTTGATTTTTGTGTATTCAGAATAATATTTTTAATATTTTTATAAGACAGGTGAAATCGGACTCAGGCTGATCAGGTTAGCCTTTTCGAAACAATCCGAAAACGCTTCTTAAAGGCCTTTAAAAAGATCTGCCTTTGGAATTGGAGATTCAGAGCAGAAATCCATATAAAGTCACTCCATAGCTGGTCAATCTATTTTTTTGATACTTCGATATTTTTCGTGAAATCAATGTTTTAATTCCTTGAAAATGAAAAACCGCGCAATACAACGGGCAAATTTGTAGAAGAAGTGAGATAATCTTCAACCTCGCAAAGGAATAAAAAGTTATAGTGATCTGTTATAGGTTTATCATCTTCGGTAAATTTAAGCTGAAATTACTTGATGACTGGATTTATCATACTCGTAATTTCCCATTTTATTTTAAATTTACCACGCACTTGATTTTAATTTTAGATGCCCCGAAAACTCCTGACTGCTATATTCTTTTTCTTGTCTTCGTTTTCATTAATCGCCGAATTCAGAACAAATGTTCATTCCATATCGCGTCGTGAAGGTTTATCCAACGGTGCTGTAAATACTATTGTAAAAGATGCCGAAGGCTATATATGGTTTGGAACCTGGAATGGGCTTAACAAATACAATGGGAGTAATATTGTTACTTATTTACCCGGAGGAAGTTCAGGTTCCATTCATAATCACGTGATCCGGGAACTCTACCCGACAGCATCAGGATTCATATGGGTACTGACCAATAAGGGGGTAGGATTATACGATAATATTCATGATCGGTTTACCCCCTTTTTTAATCAGGAATCGGAGCAGGTGAATTATGAAAATGACATAGCTGTCGGATATTCAAATAGTTTTGGTGCTCTTGTGTCAGTATTGGGGCGTGGTATCTTTCGCTACGACAGTATTAAAATGCAATTTAATAAAATTGTGTTTGAAAAATTTTCAGTTTCGGCTTCCCTTAATATTAAAAAAGTTCATCTGGTAGGTAACGAGGCTTACTGCATTTCCGGCCTCGGTCAATTAATGAAGATTTCAGGGGGCAAACTGGAGGCCGTTTTGCAGCTTCCCATAACCGGAACTCTCTCATCATCAATGGCACTTCAGATCAATCAGCGTCCCTATATCCTGATCACCCAACGAACCGGGGCAGCATTTATGGTTGATATTGATGCCAGGCAGATTCAGCCGCTTAAGATTCCGGATGATGTAATAACCTCCTTTTCTCCGTCGAAGGTCAGAGACCGACTCTGGGCCGGAACTGAGAAGGGGAAGATTTATAGTTTTAATCTCCTTACCCATAATTTTGAGTCACACAATATTGTCACGGACCAATTTATACGGAATCCCATAGCCACGCGGATATTGAGTATATATGAAACAGATTCAGATGAACTTTGGATTGGTACAGACGGGAATGGCGTTTATACCCTAAAACTTGCCCAATTTCCAAATAAGAGCCTGGCATCTAATCAGCTATCCTATCCAATTGTGAGAAGTATTTTGGTGACACGTAAACAGCATGTTTTAATTGGGACAAAGGGAGGCGGAATTGATATTTTTGATACCAATGGTAATCATATTAAAGAAATTTCGGTTAAAAACGGGCTCAGTAATAATTCGGTTCTCTCCTTCCATGAGTGCAATGATGGATCCATATGGGTTGGAACAGATGGTAAAGGGATTGATATAATCTCGCCTGATTATCGGAAAATCCAAAACTTTCCACGCGATTTTAAACTGGATAATCCACTATATTTTGCTTCGGTATATCGTATCCTGGAAGTCAGTAATCAGCAGATTTACCTTGGGACGAGTGGTTCAGGAGTTATCCGGATAGAATTGGACAAGAACAACTCGATGCCTGTTAACTGTGAACAACTTGTGCTTGACAGAACCATTTCGGTGAACGGACAGCAAAAACAGATTGTGTATTCCCTGGCTGAACAGAAACAGGGAGCCATATGGATTGGAACCAGGGGGCTAGGGGTATATCTTTATAACACCTTAACCAGAAATGTCATTTCACAGTATTCCACTGTCTCTCATCCCGATATTATTAAGAATGACGATATACTTTCGGTATTTGCTAACCTGAATGATCCGATTTGGGTCGGAAGCAGTAATGGAATTTTCAATTTATTGCCATTGGCTTCAGATTCAACCAAGTTAACAGCCATAAAAGTTCCTTCGGATCTGTCAAACACAAGCATTCATGCGATACAGCGCGATAATCAGGGAGGAGTATGGGTCACTACCAACCAGGGGATTGCTTTGATAGATAGCAGCAGGAGAAATGTACGGAATTTCAATGTGAACGATGGTTTGATAAACTATGAATATAGCGATGGGGCTTCTTTTTTCGATCAAAGAACTGCAAGACTTTATGTTGGCGGAACCATGGGTGTTGACATTATTCAAACCGATGAGATTAAATTTTCCTCCTATTTTCCTCCTATCGCCATTAATCAGCTTCTTATACGGAATATTCCCGTAGAAATAGGGATTGAGAGCGCTTTAACAAGTCGTATAAACCTTCAAAAAACGCTGAATCTCAAATACAATCAGAATACTGTCACATTTTATGTCTCCCCGCTTGCCTACTGGGGACAGGAACGGTTCAGAATATCATACCGTTTGGTTAACTTTAATGATGAATGGATTGTCAATCCTGAGAATCTGCCCATTAGTTTTTCCAATCTGGAACCTGGAAACTATTCATTGCAACTAAGGGTTAGTGATGAGAATGGCAACTGGTCAAAGAATATAAGAAATATAGAGCTTATCATCAATCCCCCTTTTTGGAGAACACCTTGGGCAATTGTTGTTTATGTCTTTTTTCTTATTGGAATCCAGCTTTTGATTTTCGCGATTTACCGAAATCGGGTAGCCCGGAAAAAAGAGGCGGTATTATTGGAGTTTCAGCAGAAAAAGGAAGAGGAACTGCAGAAATACAAAATTGAGTTCTTTACCAATGTTGCCCATGAGTTTCGCACTCCACTTACCTTGATTACCTCCCACATCCATGCGTTACTCGAGGATACCAGGAATGCTGTTGAAAACCCGCGTATCTTAAAAGTTTATAACAACAGCATTAAACTTCATAAATTGGTTTTGGAAATTATGCAATTCCGAAAACTTGAAAAGGGTAAAGAACCATTGAATATACAACTGACAAAACCCTACGAACTTGTAGTTGAAGTTATGTCGGATCTTGAACTATTGGCTCAACAAAAGGAGATTAAATGCGAGATTTTTACTTCCGATCCTCAATTTATCTTTAAAACCGATGCAGATAAATTCCAGCGAATTATCACTAATCTTATTTCAAATGCAATCAAATACAATAAGCCTGGCGGGTTTGTAAAGGTATTGATGAAGTCGCAGGAGTCTGCCATGACTGTCGAAATTGAAGATTCAGGAATGGGAATAAAACCTGAATTCTTTCAGCGGGTATTTGAACCATTTGGGATTTCATCAGCAACCAAAAAGGGGAGCTTACCCGGATACCGGTCCACTGGTCTTGGCCTTGCAGTAACCAAGGGGTTGGTAGAGTTGCTGAAAGGGAGTATAAACTTTGAAAGCAGGTTGAATGAGGGGACAAAATTCAGTTGCATATTTCCTGACCTTCACGAGTTGAGTTCAGCTCCATTAATCAATGAGTCATTAGATGATTTGGAGGAGATTAAATTTATTGACGAGACAACGCCCATTCCTCCAAGCGGAAACCTGGAGTTTTTGATCAACAAACCGTTACTTCTTCTGGTGGATGATGAGCCTGATATTCTGATATTGCTCAGGGATTTTCTTGAGAAAGATTACAATCTTATTTTTGCTGCTGACGGACAAGAAGCCTATCGGAAAGTTCTGTCCGACAAACCTGATTTAATCATTTCTGACGTCATGATGCCGGAGATGGATGGGATAGAGCTTTGCAGCAAGCTACGCGAAAATTTCGATACCAGTCACCTGCCGTTAATTCTCCTTACTGCCAAAGCTGAAATTGAAGACCGGATTGCTGGTCTCAAAGCTGGTGCAGACTCCTATATTCCTAAGCCCTTTCATTCAGGGCATCTGAAAATCCGCATCGAAAAACTGCTGCAGTTAAGGCTTAACATTAAAAACCACTTTGGAACACATGTCGGTAATGCAACCTTGGTTCAGGAAATTCCGGATCCTTTTTTTCAAAAATTGCTTAGCTTTATTGATGAGAACATCGATGATGAGACACTTTCATCTGAAATGCTTTGTGATAAACTGGCAATCAGCAAGTCATCCCTCTACAACAAAACCAAATCAATACTCGGCACAACACCCCATGGACTGATAAACCAGCGACGTCTGAGTAAGGCCTCAATGCTTCTCAAGTCTACCAACATTAACGTAAATGAAATCATTGACCAAACCGGTTTTACAAGCAGAACCCATTTTTATGAACTTTTTAACAAAGCTTTTTGCTGCTCACCTTCGGAATACCGAAAAAACCTGGACAAAAGTTGAAATCGCACTTAAACTTGAGAATATTTCCTAAATAGTCGCCTTTTTGTAACATTCCGGACAAGATCGGGAACAGGGCGGACATAGGTTTAGGTTGACTGGGCCTACATTTGCAATCAACTAAACTACTATTTATGGATATCTCAAACCGATTCACCCGTAATCCGCTTCTCCGTCCTTCTGATCTAAAATCTGGTATCGAAGGGATGCAGATCGTCTGCCTGCTTAATCCTGGTGTTTTTCAATATGACGGGAAAATATGGTTACTCCTCAGGGTAGCCGAACGTCCGATTCAGATTGAAGGCAAAATAAGCTTTCCTGTATATAATAGTAAAGGGGAAATCGAGATTCTGAGTTTCGATAAAAACGATCCGGACCTCGATGCTTCCGATCCGCGAATTATCAACTATAAGAAAAAAGATTACCTCACAACGCTCTCTTACCTGAGATTGGTTTGTAGCGAAGATGGAATTGAATTTAAAGAGGCAGAAGGTTATCCCCCCATTTTCGGAAAAGGGGAACTGGAGACTTTTGGAATTGAAGATTGCCGCGTCGCAACAATGGAGGGGGGATTCAATCTCTCGTTTACAGAAGTATCCGAATATGGAGTTGGCGTAGGTCTGATCAAAACTAACGACTGGAAAAGCTTCAGCCGCGAAGGGATGATTTTCCCGCCCCACAATAAGGATTGTGCGATTTTCGAAGAGCGGGTTAACGGAAAATATTATGCACTTCATCGCCCGAGCAGCCCTGAACTGGGTGGAAATTACATTTGGCTGGCCGAGTCACCCGATCTTATCCATTGGGGGAAACATAAATGCATCGCAACTTCCCGACCGGGAATGTGGGATTCGGCACGTGTCGGAGCAGGCGCTGCACCGATCAGAACTGACAAGGGATGGCTTGTTATTTATCATGGTGCAAATAGTGATCACCGTTATTGCCTGGGAGCTATGTTGCTCGATATCCATAATCCTTCAAAAGTTCTTGAACGGAGCAGGGAACCGATCATGGAACCATTGCAAACCTATGAGCAAACCGGATTCTTTGGAAATGTTGTATTTACCAATGGCCATTATGTGAAAGGGGATGACATTTTCATGTATTATGGCGCAAGCGATGAAGTGATTTGTGGTGCAAGGCTCTCTATTTCTGAGATACTCACCACATTCATCTGATGTTTTAAAATAATCCTGACCAATAATCCGTGCTGAGATCCTGAAAGAGGTTCTGAGATGAATTTTCCCTTAAAAACTAACGTCTAAAATACTGACGATGTTACTCCAAAAAAGCAGTTTAACCACATTACTGGCTTGTCTGATACCATTTCTATTCTCTTCAACCGTCTCTGGTCAACAACTTTCGCTTAAGGTTTCCGGAGATGAGAAGAGCGGCTTTAGCGTAAACATCTGGAATGGGAATAGCCCGATTGTCACAAATACGGAAGAATTCTCCATGCATTTGTTCAATCTGGATTTAAGTACAGAAGCCATCCTGCCTCATTGGACGGGTAAGGAGTGGACCGGAGATACAAAACGAATAACTCTAAAGCGGGATTCGTATATTCAGGAGTTTGATGCCAAACTTTCGGCATCAGTAACTTACGAGATTGTTAATGATAACCTGATAAAAAAGAGTATTGAGCTGTTTCAGCCGTCGATGCCCGGAATGTATTATATCCTGCAGGAAAAATCGATTCCGGCAATTCAGCCAAAGCGCTATGTCACTTTCGAGCACGATAATTTTCCGGGTGGATTTGTGCACGAAATGTTTCCTGCCGCTGGATTTGTTACATCTGAGAACCTCGTAGTTGGATTTTTAACTGATGCTGGTTATAAAAATCAGTTTACCCGGAATACGCGACGTCGCTTTACCGGGCGCGGAGGAGGTTTTGTCGGAATGCGCAGGTTGCCTGATCCTGAATTATTTGCAGTAGCCACTTCAGAGGAACAGAGGGCGGATAATCATTACATCAGCCAAACCTTCGGCGAAATGGACAACCTTGATGCAGGCACAACAACCATACTTCAACTGAAAAATCCATATCATGGTGTGGGAAACATGGAAGTGACCTATAACAATGGCGTCATTTCGATAACCGGACATCCGGGAGGGAGAGCAGGGATTGAATTTATGGCTCCGTTTAAAGATCAGAAGATATACACCATTTCGTTTTTGTGTAAAGGAAATACGCCTGTTGCACTTAAACTATTCAGGGTTAAGAATGGGGTCAAAACCATTGAGCTGGAAGACGGATTAAAGTACATCGATAATTTCCCTGCCGTTGAAAACGAATGGACCCTTTTTAAGGGCAGTATTTTGGTCCCTTATATTGAAAATGACAGCGTCTCCCTATTTATCGGAACCCAGTCAGGCAAGGATTGCAAATTGCAGATAAAGGATCTGAACTTTACCGAACACCAGCCACAGGAGGAACCATATAACGTGCTCCCCTTAGGAGAGAAGATGTCCAAAACGACCTATATTTTTGCCGAACCATGGAAATCGCATCAGCAATTCATGATCTCTTCCCAATCGAGGCTCGCCGAAGGGTTAGGCTTTAAGGGATCGCTCATTGAAAAAATGATGTATGCCAACTTCAATATGCTAACGTGGATTACAGATACAAAGGATTTTACACCGTTGAATGTGCCCAATATGAATTATGCACCCGACATGTATAACAGGGATTCATTTTTCTCAACAGTATCCACCTACAATAAAGAGCTGAATCTTGCCCTCTGGGATAAATGGGGTAAAACACAAACGCAAAATGGGGGCATTGGGACGATCATCACCCCGCTGATGGGATCCGTGGAGGCAAAGGATAACGAGGCCACGATTGAATGGCTGATCTGGGCAATGGTGAATAAACGTCGCTTTAACGCTTCCCTTCCACACGAAAAAATAGCCAAAGCGGTTGACTATGTGTTAAATGAATTTGATCAGGCCGGAGATGGCAAATGTAAAGCTCATTTCTCTTTAAGCCAGGTTGATATCGTTGATTTTAATCCAAAAACAGACCGGCTCTGTGTGAACCAGGGAATGCTGGCCATCGCGCTGAAAACTATTCGGGAACTGGGGTTTGATATTTCCCGCCAACGTATTGAAACGGCGGAACAGGAATACAGGAATTTTTATGACCTGGAGAGGAAACATTTACTGTTCGATCGCAAATTCCCGGACATCATTACCCTGACGGACCTCGAACCTGAATTCTTCTCTTTGTGGTTGTTTAACAATCCGATTCTGACCGATGAAATGGTTAAAAATCAGCTTGATAAGATTCCAGTCTTAAATAAAGTTTCCAATTCACCTCATCCTGGGTATGGAACTACAGCTCCCATATGTGTAAGATTAACCGGTGATTCCAAGGGATTTACCTATCTCAGTAAAGATTATCAGCCTTTTGAAAAATTTGGAGAGGATAATTACAGTGATGGCAAGAGTGACGGGTTTTATTACAACGGAGGAAGTTGGTTCAGGGCAGAATATTGTGCCTATGTAGTTGGATTGCGGCACTCCTGGAACAAGGCATCCGACTTGATGGAAAACAGAGTCTGGGCAGAGATATATCTCCATGCCCAATGGCCTTTTAGCAAGGAATTTATACCGACCAAATGGACTACCACCGATAGTTGGTGGCCATCGACCAAAGGGTTATGCTGGAATGTTTTTATACTTATGGCCGATGAGGTGGCCGGTTTGAGAACACCTGATATGGATCCTGATTTTCATAAATAAAATAGCTCAAATATTTCGAATTCAAACTTTAAAAATTAACTAAATGAAATCAAACTTTAATTATGTATGGCTTTTGCTGCTCGTTACAGTCTTAACGAGTCAGGGGCTTCTGGCTCAAACGAAAATATCCGGGAGTATTAAGGATGTAAATGGGAATAATGTTCCGGGTACAACGGTCATGCAGCAAAATACCCAAAATGGGGTTCTTGCTGATCCCCAGGGAAAGTTTTCAATTACCTTAACACCCGGAGGTTCTCAGTCGCTTGTATTCACGTTTATCGGATTTTTGCAGGAAATTGTTCCGGCAAATGGAAAATCTGTTATCAATGTTGTTCTTAAAGAAGATAAAGTGGCACTGAGCGAGGTGGTTGTCATGGGTTATACGACCCAGAAAAAAGCTGCTTTAACAGGAGCAGTAGGTACGGTGGACATGGCAGACCTGGAACAACGCAGGGTTGCTGATTTCGCTCAGGTTCTGCAAGGACAGGTTGCCGGAGTGCAGGTGACTCAAAGTACCGGAGCTCCCGGCGATGGGATCAATGTCATAATCCGTGGCGTGGGCACTATTGGTAGCAGCACCGATCCGCTCTACATTATAGATGGATTGCCAACTACCAGTATTTCGTTTTTAAATCCGGCAGATATTAGGTCGATGACAGTGTTAAAAGATGCTGCTGCAGCAGCAATTTACGGTGCAAGAGCTTCCGGCGGTGTAATTGTAATTGTAACGAGAACCGGCAAAATAGGTAAATCTAATCTGGATATTAATTTTTATAGTGGTATTCAACAAGTGGCCAATCTTCCTAAAATGCTTAACTCAACTCAATATATGAATAAGATGGAAGAAAGCTGGAATAATTCTGGATATAGCGGTACGAATCCCTACACAACCGATAAAACAAGAACAGATCTGGCCAATACAGATTGGCTTCATGAGCTGTTTGTACTTGGGAAATCACAAAACCTGCAATTATCAGCCAGTGGTGGTTCTGATAAAGTACAGTACCTTATTTCCGGTGGATATTATGGCCAAAATGGGATTGTAATTTTTAACAATGACCAATTTCAGCGTATAAATTTCAGAACAAACATCAATGCCAACGTAACTGAACGCTTTACCGTAGGGACCAATCTTCAGCTTTCCAACAGTGTACAGGATAAAATTTCATCAAGCGGTGATGCACCAGGTGTTATTCGTCATGCTTTTATTCGCCCACCGGTAATACCTGTTTATAAAGATAAAACAGATCCGACATACAGTGCAGCAGATCCTTTTACCGACCTACCTTTTTACGCAAAAAACCTTCAGGCTAATGGTGGAACCTGGAACGCAAGTGCAAACAAATATGAGTTCAGCGCCAATCCCGTTGCTTTGGCTTATTTTACCAATGACGTTCGTACAAACTTTAAAGTATTTGGAAGTGTATTTGCAGAATATGCATTTTTAGGGGAAAAAGAATTAAAATTAAGGACCAACCTGGGCGTTGATTTAAATATGACGCATAATAAAGCCTTCAATCAAAATTTCGGAGATAATGACGGTGGAGGTTCAGCAATTGATCAGGGTACCGGCCGTCAAAATCGTCCTACAAATCTGGCAGAAGACAGAGGTCAGGATGCTACCATCACCTGGACTAACACCCTGAATTATACCAAAATGATTAAGAAGCATTCTATCAGTGCCTTATTGGGCAGCGAATTTATCTCCAATAATACCTCCGCAATAAGTGCCTCCAGGGCCAGGTATAGTAATACAACAGCAGCATTCCAGTATATTGATTTTGGAAGTTATCCCCAGGACTTGTGGAATGGTGGCAGTGCTTCGCGGTGGGCGCTATTCTCCTTATTTGGCTCAGCAAATTATAATTACGATAACCGGTTTTTTGCAACTGCAAGTATCAGGGAAGATGCCTCAAGCCAGTTTGCGGCCAATAAGCAACAAGCAGTTTTTCCTTCCGTTTCGGCCGGTTGGAGAATTTCAGAAGAACAATTCATGAAGAACGCATCCTGGGTATCTGATTTGAAATTAAGAGTCAGTACCGGGAAATTAGGGAACCAATCCGGTCTTAACAATTACAATTCTCTTTCAATTTACAGTCCTTTGGGTACCCTTCTGCGATATGGCAATCCCGATTTGAAATGGGAAACTACCAATCAGGATAATATCGGTTTGGATTTAGGTATGCTTAAAAACAAAATTTTTGTTTCAGTAGATTATTTTAAAAAGACCACATCTGACATTCTGTTGCCATTGAATCTGCCAACCTTAGTCGGAGATGTGCAGCCAACCATGGTAAATGCAGGAGCAGTAAGCAACAAAGGTTTTGAATTAACTGCCGGCTACAGGAATAATGATCATGCGTTTAAATATAGTATAAATGCCAATATTGCAACTGTAACAAACAGGGTTGACAAATTACATCCTAATTTGCCAAGTATCTATGGGGCCGTTACCAAAACAGAGGCAGGTCATCCTTTAAATTCTTTTTATGGATTTCAAATGACAGGCATTTATCAGACACAAAGTGAGATAGATACTTATTTGAAAGGTGCCCCTCATCCCGAAGTTAAACCCGGGGATATTAAATTTAAAGATTTGAACGGAGATGGAATTATCAATGATAATGACCGGACCTATATCGGCAACCCTAATCCAAAAATGACCTACGGATTGAATTTTTCAGCCAAATACAAAGGTTTGGATTTTGCTGTATTTTTTCAGGGAGTTCAGGGTGTTGACCGATTCAACGACCTTAAAAAGATTATTGATTATGATACCCGTCCGTTTAACCACTCTGTTAACACGTTAAATGCCTGGCATGGTGCAGGAACCAGTAATTCCATCCCCCGTTCTACTTTTAATGACAATGGTAGCAGTAAAAATTCAAGCATTTTTGTAGAAGATGCTTCTTACTTAAGGCTCAAGAATCTGGAGATTGGTTATACGCTACCTCCACTATTTGGGAAATCAAATACCTCATTAAAGGCTGTAAGGATTTATATTTCAGCGCAAAACCTGTTTACCGCGACCAAATATTCTGGTTTGGATCCTGAATCAACCAATTATATGGATCAGGGTACTTATCCTCAATCAAAAGCATTTTTATTTGGTATCAATGTCAAGTTATAATTAACAAGTTTAAAAATAAAAAAATATGAAACGATCATATTCACAAGGCTATAGGGCAGATGAGAACAATTTCTTGCGAGTTCCTTCTTATCATAAAATATCAACTCATACGAAGATGAAATCAATTTGTAGAATTCTGGCGGCTTTATTAATTTTTTTCAGTGTCAGCTGTAAGAAAGATTTGCATAATACCCCAATAGGTATATTAACAGAGGGAATACCTCCAACACATGCCTCCGTAGTATATTCAGTATTCTCTTCATATCAGCTACTATCAAGTACACTGAATATTATTGGTAACTGGGGCTGGGATAACGGAACAGTTTTGCGGAACGATTTTATTTTACAGGATATTGCATCCGGCGATATGCAAAAAAAGTGGAATCCCGATGGTGATCAGGCATGGATGGATCAGTTTTCAGACTTTAGTTTCACCGCTTCGAATCCTGGTATCGGTGGTCAGTGGAGTTACGATTTTGATGGTGTCTCCAGATCAAATATCGCTATCAGTTATTTAACGGATGATAAGCTCACAACAAGTCTTGGAATTGACGATGCAACTAAAAAGTTTCTGTTAGGACAGGTTTATTTCTTAAGGGCCTTTTACTATTTTGATTTGGTGAATTTATATGGAGATGTGCCATTACTTCTCGCGCCGTTGAAAAGCTTTGCTGATGCCTATAGTGTTGCAAAAAGAGAAACCAAAGCAAATGTGTATGTTCAGATCAGCAAAGATCTTGACCTTGCAAAAGGTTTAATTCCTGCCGGTAAATATTCAAGTTCAACCGAAAAATGGAGAGTTTCGCAGGGAGCAGTCCTGGCTATGCAGGCAAAAGTGGCATTATATAATCAAAAATGGTCCGACGCAATCACTATCATTTCTTCCTTGGAAGCTTTGAACTATTTCAGTCTGAATGCCAATTATTTTGACAATTTTAAGGTTGAAAGTAAGTTTGCTGAAAATGAAGTAATTTTTGCTTATGATCATGAGTCTTTGACAACACCTAGAAGCGGAAATGGAATTTGCGCGCTGGCAGGATGGGGATTTATTGCACCAACAACTGATTTTATTAATGCATTTGAACCAAATGATCCCAGATTAGATTACACGGTTGATGTTCCGTCTCATAATGTTTACAAATATTTTGGCGAATTGAGTGGCAGTAATAGTGGGAATGATGATGCCCCAAGTAACAAAATATATATTCGTTGGGCTGATGTTATGCTTTGGAAGGCAGAAGCGTTGAACGAAACAGGTTCTTCTTCTGCAGCCATCGCTGTTATCAATAGTGTAAGGCATCGGGCAAGACTTTCAGTGACATCATTAGGTACCTATCCACCTGCAGGAACTTTGCCCGACAGGGATGCTGCGACAACAGATAAAACGCAGATCAAAACGTGGCTTGTCCAGGAACGCAGAGTTGAACTTGGCTTCGAGTCACAACGATTCAATGACTTAAAACGTTGGAGTTTAGCCAAAACATTTTTGGTCGGATTGGGTAAAAATTTCCAGGATAAAAATTATATCTATCCGATTCCTCAGGGCGAGATCGATAAATCAGGTGGTAGCATTACACAAAATACAGGTTATTAATTAATTCCGATAAAGAAGAAAGATTGATAAGGTTGATTAAAAAAGTCAAACCTCTTAACTGCTAAGGACACAAAGAACGAACGCGAAGGTTGCAAAGAATAGGTATACAATACTTTAACTTTGTGCCCTTTGCGGGTTCTTTGAGCATTATGTGGTTAAATAAGCCTTTTCAGACATCCTTAATCCTTCTCAAATCCTTCTGAATTTGAACTAACGTTTCTAATTATCTGTTCCGAACAAGCTTTCCTAAAACGGATTAATATTTTATTATTTCTGAAAATATGAGGATTTTGCAGATTACTCTCGCTGGGTGTCTTTTCTCTTTATTGTCATTAGCCTGCTCGAAACAAAGTGTTGCACCTCAACCGGTTCCTTTAGTACAACCTCCGGTGATTGCGGCGTCAATCCTGAATACTTCCCATTTGGAAAAATTGGCAGTTCAGGTCGTTTTTCCCAACGGAGAGAAAGGAGAAGGAATATCTATTTATGCAGATGCACCCAATTACACTCCTACTCCGGCCGTCAATGAAGGTTTTACATGCGTGGATGATGTGGCACGTGAAACATTGTTTTATCTGAGAAATAGCACCTTTCAATCGGATACATCGGTTCAAAAAAAACTTGTTGGATTGCTTCGGTTTCTCATCAATATGCAATCGGATAATGGCTATTTCTATAACTTTCTGCAGGCAGGAAATGTCATTAACAAGCTTGGAATCACAAGTATTAATCAGCCTAAATGGTGGTCGTGGCGGGCACTTCAGGCACTTACTGAAGCTGCTCCTGTTATCCAGACGATAAATGCACCTTTAGCAACTCAATTGAATGGATCTGTAAGCAAACTAATTGACGCAATAAAAAATGATTTGGTGAATCTGCCATTGGACACTATTCGAATAAATGGCATTCATGTCCCTCAATGGCTTCCTGAAGGGGCAGACCAGGCGGCAACACTAATCCTGGGACTAATTCCCTATGCCCGGGCAACCGGAGACATGGTAATTAAAACCTATATCCAAAAATTGGCAGATGGTATCACTCTTATGCAATTAGGAGATGATTCCCATTTCCCGTATTCGTGCTTTTTAAGTTCCGGTAATACCTGGCATGCTTATGGGAATGACCAGGCAACAGCACTTTTTGAAACTGGTATCTTTTTGAATGATAACAAATACACTGATAAAGCTATAGCTGAGGTCAATAATTTTTATCCCTGGATATTAAATAGCGGGTACAAAAATTCCTTTGATGTTTCACTTACCAATATTGGGTTTGTCTCCGGAAATGAAAAATCGTATGAACAGATCGCTTATGGTATCCGGCCGATGGTTTTTGCCTCGATTGAGGCATATAAAATTACAAATGAGGAAAAGTATGCAGATCTTGCAGGTCGCCTGGCTTCCTGGTTTCTCGGCAATAACTCGGCCAAAGCTCCTATATTTTCAATTTATACCGGACGATGTTATGATGCGATTAATGCTGGTAATGGTGTTAATATTAACTCTGGTGCAGAATCTACGATAGAAGCTCTTTTGACCATGCAGCGGGTGAACAACTATCCATCAGTTAAATCTGCTTTGGACAAATACAAAATAAAATAAGTGAAGATCAGGAATTCAATTCCAAGGTTTACTGAGACCGATAAAGTGATCGGCAACCTTTCGATTTCAAAAATAAATTCAATTTATCTTAAATAAACTCCTCTTACTTTAAATGATATCAAAACTGACCTCTGAATTCCGATTTTTTCTTTCCATGCCGCACAATATGCGTGTGCTGCTTATTACCAACATGCTTTATGCACTGGTATTACCGGTAGTAGAGATTTTCATGGCGGCTTACATCATGCGCTATTTTGCAGATACCAGCTATGTCGCAATATTCCAGGTAGCTATGTATACTGGCATAATCATAACCTCGTTGACTAACGGTTTTTTACTTAAAAGCTTTAAAGTTGCCCACCTGTACAGTTTTGGGATTTTGCTTAGCGGCTTGTCGATGGTTGGAATGATGTTTGTAAAAGACATCACATTGATCGGATTAGTCGTTTCAGGTACATTGATCGGAGCAGCGTCCGGTTTTTTCTGGACAAACCGGTACCTGATGGCGCTCAATACCACCCGGGATGAAAACCGGAATTATTTTTTCGGGCTCGAATCTTTTTTCTTTACCATTGCAAATATCACTATTCCACTTGCAATCGGCGCTTTGCTTGCCTCAATTGACGGGAAACAGATCTTCGGTGTGGTTTTCGATATTTACCAGGGTTATCGCGTGGTAACACTCATTGTGTTCGCACTTACTATCCTGGCGTGTTTTTCTCTGGCACGCGGAAAGTTTGTAAATCCGGTTCAAAAAGATTTTCTTTATTTTCGTTTCGACAGACTCTGGAACAAACAAATTTTGCTGGCAGTTCTAAAGGGTCTGGTGCAGGGATTCCTGGTAACAGCTCCCGCTATGCTTATTATGAAATATGTCGGCAAAGAGGGTTCTCTCGGACTGATTCAAAGCATTAGCGGTGGATTGACTGCCATTCTCATTTATGTTTTAGGTAGATTTGCAAAGCCTAAACACAGGATTCTTATTTTCGGGATGGGGATTTTACTCTTTCTTATCGGGACGATCGTTAACGGAATTGAGCTTTCGATGATTGGCGTAATGATCTTTGTGCTCTGTAAAGTGTTTTTCCAGCCCCTGCATGATCTCGCCTATTATCCGATTATGATGAAAGTGATTGATGTGGTATCAAAACGTGAAAACCGAAATCAGTATGCCTATATCCTCAACCATGAATTTGGCCTTTATGCCGGAAGAGTTGCAGGGTTAGGATTGTTTATATTCCTGGCATTTTATGTTTCGGAATCTTTTGCACTCCGTTACTCTCTGATCATCGTAGCCGTATTGCAAATGCTCTCCATCCCGTTGGCAAGAAATATTATGAAAGATTCATATTCCGGTACAAAATGAGAAAGATATCGCTTCTGTTTAGTGCATTAATACTGGTTTCAGGTCTGATTTCGTGCCAGTCGCAGCTTGGAAAACCGGTTGCACAGACCTTATTGCCCCGGATAAGTCAGATGCCCGACATTCCTCAACCTTTAAAAATTATTGATTGGCAGAAAAAGACCAGGCAATTCGATAGCCTTGTTTTCGATTTTAAAAGTCAGGCTTCTTATGGACCCCTTATTTGGCTTGACAGCTCACGTCGGAATATCGATCAGGTTACCTATGGACTCTATACCGTGATGGGTGATGCCCGACAGGGGCCAAAAAAGAATAACGGTGAGTTTCATGAGGCGCTAACCTCATTGAATTCATTATTAAGTGCCGGCCTGATTGGGATAGATAAAACCAACCAGCACGGTTTTAACTTTGTGAAGATGGCCCAGAATTACTTTAACAGGGACAATAAATGGAATATCGTCATGAATAACACCAATCCGGCAGTGGCTTTGGCTGGTGGCGGATATGGCCGTGACTGGTGGTATGATGTCTATCCTAACGTCTTGTATTATGGTGTTGCTGCGCTTTTCCCAAATGTTGAAAATACGGCTTTAATTACCCATTCGATTGCAGAACAATTCTTAAAATCAGATTCAGTGCTAAATGGGAACTACGACTTTTCTTATTTTGATTATTCCCGAATGAAAGGGATGCGTAATAATATCCCTTTGCAGCAGGATGTGGCCGGAGGACATGCCTGGGTATTATATTCAGCGTATCAAAAATTTGGTGATAAGCGGTACCTTCAACGGGCTAAAAGTGCTACAGATGCTTTAATGAACCAGAAAGAGAGTCACTTTTACGAAATTTTGCTTCCATTTGGAGCATACACCGCTGCCAGACTCAATGCCGAGCAGGGGACCAATTACGATGTTACCAAACTACTCAACTGGATATTTGATGGATGCAAATCGAAGGATGGCCGCACCGGATGGGGAGTGATTGCCGAAAAATGGGGGGATTATGATGTGGATGGCCTTCAGGGGAGCATTATTGACGGCGGAGGATACGGATTCTTTATGAATTCAGTGGCAATGGCATGGCCACTGGTTCCCCTTGTGAAATATGAACCGCAATATGCCAGGAGTATCGGGAAATATATGCTTAATGTGGTAAATGCATCCCGGTTGTTTTATCCGGACCAGGTGGATGATGCACACCAGTTTCTTCCTGATTTGAAACATTTAACCCACGGTATAATTGGTTATGAAGGAGTCAGAAAATCGGATGACTATGGTAAAAAAGAGCTTTTTGGTATCTCCCCGGTTTCTACAGGTGACGGACCAAAATGGACCACCGGACAACCACGGGAGTCGATGTTCAGTTTATACAGTACCTCTGTTGTCGGTGTTTTTGGAGCTATTGTCCATAAAACCGATGTTGAGGGTATTCTTTCGCTGAACTGCAATGCAACTGATTTCTATGCTAAAAATAAATACCCGGTATATCTGTACTTTAACCCATATAATCAGGCGAAAACAGTTACTTATTCCTCCTTGTGCAAGGTCGATTTATTTGATATAATTGCCAGGAAATTCCTTGCAAAGGGAGAACAGGGCAATATAAAAATATGCCTGCCTGCCGATGAAGCCGCATTGGTGGTTGTACTTCCCACAGGAACTCCTGTTACGACCAGTGGAACAAAAATTATTGCCGGGGATACCGTTATTGCCTATAAGTAAGTTATTCCGGATATTATTTGTGAAGTTAAGGTCGCTTTCGAACTGTTTAAATGAGTACAGATTTCTGGTAATTTCAAATACTTATTTAGAAAGAAAACACAAAATAAATTCTGAATCATAAATCATCCTGCCACCTTTCGCTGGGATCGCCCGGCAATGAATCCGGCTTCCATGAAAATTTGAAAATCCGCGGCTTTACCAGTTGTTCAAAGTCTTTATAACCTATACGTATTAAATCGGTATGGGAACCAGCATTGAATGCAATCTCCTTGTCCTGGGAGAGCGGTTCTGCAACATAAACTTCCATATCATAAAGATTTCCAAACGGCGGCATTGCCCCTAATTCGCAATCCGGGAAGAGATCCTTGAATTCATGTTCGGTCGCCAGTGTTACATTTGGGGTTCCGAAAATCAGGGTTAAACTGCCAAAATCGATAATAAAAGAGGCAGGCAGAACAGCCATTGCCATTTTACCTTCAATCTTAATCATGACCGTTTTGGCCAGCTCTTTCCCTGAGATATGTGCCTTTGCCGCAATCTCCTGTGCAGTAAAGGCGCTCGAATGACGAATTGTGATATACTTCACTTTATTCTCATCGAGAAACTGAATTAATTTTTTTACAGGCATTGGAGTGTGATTTTTTGAGGTTATTTGTGAAAAACGGACCTTTTCATATCGTGAAGAAGTCCGCCCGTCACTATTGTGCACTAATTAACTGGGGCTTTAACCTTATGGTAAACTGGCCGCCCCTTGATTTTCCGGATAGCAAACCACCCTTCCAGGAAATTGTCATCATCCACGATCCCTTCCAGACCATCGTCCAGCATATCAAGGATAAAACTCCCCTCTTTGATCAGTATTTTAACCGACCGAACGGCACTCTTCCGTTCATTGGTGATCATCCCGATCGAAGGCTGCAGGGTCTCCAGTTCAGAAAGTTCATCGGCTAAAGCTTTTAGCTCATCAGCTGTGATTCCATACTCTGTAGTCTTGTCGAGGCAGCTATTCCCAAGTTGCAGGACACTATGGCATTTTATGAACGCCTCTTTTTCGGTAAGTTTATGAAGCGAGGATTCGCTAAAGGAGACATCATTTAGTAGGGCCTGATCTCCCGAAACCTTGGCAAAAAGGAGGAGTTTGCGGCCCAATCTGTAGATTTTGTGATAAAATGTATCCAATAGATTATTCTTATAGGCAACCTGTCCCCCGGGATCATTTGCATCCTGTGCCTTGAAAGAGGCATCCAGCTCATTTTCGCATGCTTCGAGCCTATTAATTGTTGTGGCAAGAACAGCCCATCTGGTCCACCAGTTTTCATTCTTGTGCAGGTAAGAAATGGACTCTTTTTCCATTTCCCAAAAAGTTTTAGCTTTAAAGTCCATGATTAAGTATTTAAGGATTAAATTACAAACAACTAAATATACAAAAAATAATTGATAATATTTTCATTATTTGAGAATTTTACCACTCTTTCATTTAATTCCCCCTGCCACAGATTCACTACTTTGTTGTGTTCACAGAAACCAGGATGTTAATGTGAGTTTCCGATATGCAAATGGCTAAAACACAAGTTATTTGATCATTTCCAATCTGCATATGACTAAAAACTTATCGCAGATAACCTCTCCCGATGTGCAAATGGCCAAAAACTTACCGCATTTAACCGTTTCGGTTCTGCAGATCACGGAATACTTTTGGCAAACGTTCATTTCCGTTGAGAAAACACTCAATTCAACCGGGAATTTTGATTTTTCCGGATACTTCGCGCATGCGGGTCTTCGGTTGTTGAGAGGAAAACGTATATTTGAAGTAAAACTCCTCCTTCGAGTGTCGGAGGTTAAAATACCTGCCAGTAGGGGGTATAACGTAAACGTGGCTGCCGTTTTACAGACGATATCATTTGGATAACAGCATCGAAGAATAAATAACCCTAAAAAATATGACATGAAGGAATTTATGTTTTACATCCGAAACGAAAAAAATGCAAAGAAATCTTTGACGGAAGAAAAGCACCTTGCATTTATTAAACCTGATGTTCTGTTTATCGGACAATCACCTGCTTTAAATTTAATCGTTGTGATCTGAAAGCTGCCGTGCGCTCTGCCCGAATCGCTCCTGTAATTTTCAATAATTGACTGAGGGGTAAGATGTTTGAAATGTTCCCGAATTCTTCTTATTTTTATATAAAAATGAAGGCGTTCAACAATTGAAACTTTAAAAGTAAGCAGGATGAAAAAAAATGGATATACCGTTTTCATGTTCCTGGGAATCTCATCGCTTGTTTCAACATGCACAACAAACAAGGTAAATTGTAAGTCAGATCCGCTAAGAATTCAGGAACAGGGAAGTTTTGCAATTGGCGGAACCGTGATTACAAATTCCGGAACTTTTAATCCTCACAAACCCGCTCCTGAAGGACAAACCTATCATGGTGATCATGCTTATGTGTTTTATCAGATCCCTGAAAAAGCACGTAAATTTCCACTTGTCATGTGGCACGGATTAGGACAGTTTTCAAAAACGTGGGAGACCACGCCGGACGGAAGGGAGGGGTATCAGAATATCTTTTTAAGGCGTGGTTTTGCTGTATATGTTATTGACCAACCCAGACGTGGGAATGCCGGACGAAGCACTACCGCATCGACGATTTCACCAGTTCCCGATGAACAGTCCTGGTTTGGTACTTTTCGACTTGGTATATGGCCGAATTTTTTTGAGGGAGTTCAGTTTTCACGGGATCTGGAAGCGCTCAACCAGTATTTCCGTTCGATGACCCCTTCCACCGGGCCTATTGATATGGAGGTTGTTACAGATGCTGTTTCTGAATTGTTCAAAAAGATTGGTCCAGCAATTCTTGTGACTCACTCTCACTCCGGTGGAATGGGTTGGCAAACTGCAATAAAGAATCCGAATATTCGCGGTATTGTGGCTTATGAGCCCGGAAGTGGCTTCCCCTTTCCTGAAGGAGAGGTACCTCCGGCCATGGAGAGTTCAGGAGGGACACTTGCAGCGGTTGCTGTTCCAGTATCAAAATTTAAGCAACTTACTAAAATCCCCATTGTTATTTATTATGGCGACAACATCCCCGATGTTCCATCGGATAATCCGGGCCAGGATTTTTGGCGTGTCCGTTTTTCTATGGCTAAGTTGTGGAGAGATGCAGTGAATCGGATTGGTGGGGACGTGACACTCGTGCATCTGCCTGAAATTGGAATCCGCGGAAATACGCATTTCCCATTCTCAGACCTGAACAATGTTGAAATCGCTGACCTTATGTCTGAATATCTTAAACAAAAAGGGCTGGACTAACACAGGGGAGCAATTATCTGAGCCTCTTGAAACAAACCGCTAAAATAAGATAAGCCAGCTTAATTGTCAGAGATTTATTTCCCAGGCACGAAGGTTGTCAAACTTTGCCTCTCCATCACGGACAATGAAACCTACTCTGCCGGTCGCTCCATTGGTAAAATAGGTTTGTACGAGGAGGTCGTTGAGGTAAAGCTCGAATGTCTCTTGTCGAAACAGTAACCTGAAAGAGGAGATAGCCCCTTCTGTAATACCAGCCACGGCAGCACAACCAAACCCAATGCGATCCTTGCAGTCGAAGTGTGCCTCACCCGATAGTCGCATAATCCCGATCTCGGTGAGGTGGCAGGTATTAAACAAAATAGCCGTTCCTTTCAGAGGTTTCTCTTCCAGAAACAATCCGATTCCGGGAATTCCCTTGCTGAGGATTCCAGGGTTTAGCGGATCAATTTTCATTCGTCCCTCAAGAACAAACCCTTTAATCGAATCAAACTGTTCGTTCAGTAACACTACAGTAGTCAGAGGATCGGCATATCCGATATAGCTTGGATTAGCTCCCGGTTGCCTTTTCATCCGCACCAGATCTCTATCTGCGCTGAAGGCTGCTTCCTTTTTGTCAACCTGGTTCTCTGGCAAAGGAAACAGCTGTGTGCAATTGCTAAGTTGGAGAGGGACAGGAGCGCCTTTAATGGCCTCATTGCCTTTCCAATAACCCATCCTGAGGTGTCCATCCTTGTCGACAACTGCCTTTTTCATAGGGGCATGCCACCATGTTTGAACAGTGGAATGAATATCCACGATATAGTTAGTGATTAGTAATTCATCAGGGGTAGGACAGAAACGGGCCCAAAGTGCTACGGTGATATAACCCGAGTGCCCGTTCAACCTCAGGGCTTCGAAGTCCGGCTGAAACGGACCATCGGGTTTATCCGAAACAAATGTGAGTGTGGAATAATTAAAGTCGCCCGGGAGTGCCTGGACCCAACCTGAGGTAACATAGTATTTCCCCCCAATAAGTGCACCACCTCCGGCCTCGATAATACTCCATTTGGGGTCTGAAAGTTTGAACTCTTCCTTCCATTCCCATTTCACTCCATCCTCTGACCGCAAGAGACCTCCGGTTGCATAACCGTACCATTCTGTCTTCCCCTCTTTTTCAACCGCTAGTACATTCATGCAGTCCAGACGCTGACCTCCCGGTTTGTGCACAGCATATTCCTCTCCCAGGAACTCCCAGTTTATGAGGTCCTTTGACCGCCAAAAGCGCAGGATGTCTCCCGGGGTATTACTTCCATGGTTCATAATAAAGTTGTCGCCCGCTTTCCATACGCTAAGAGACCAAACGGCAAATGGCTGATTTTTAATCACTGTCCCCACGTCTTTCCAGTGTACGCCATCAACCGAAGTTGCCAGCCATACCGAGTTAAAGAGCGAATCATTACCCTTTTGATCTTCCTTGCCATACATCGTAAACAGGTAAAAAGTCCCGTTATGCCAAATCACCATGTTATCCTTTAGGGTACCGGAGGGTGTTTTGTAGATAAAAGCACACCTATCTTTATCATTCGATTCGGCAAGGTTATTGGCTTCTGTTATTGTTCCGGACAGTATAGTCAGCCCGGTCGCAACAGTTCCGGTTCTTTCAATAAAGGTGCGTCGTGAAATGGCATTTGAATTTTTCTCCATATTTAATCAAGGCATTCTCCTATTAATAATTAGCGGGATAAAATTAGAAGTAATTCAGCAGTTGCTGGATTTTAAATGTATTCATTTTATACCTTCCGGACAAATTATTTCTGAATGTCCGGATCACTGCCGTACCTTATCCAATTGAAGCAATTGATTTACTACCATTTATGCAGCCAAATACGGAGTGCATATCATAATTCTCTGGCCTGATTCATCGCTTTCCCCAATGGTTAGGTATTCCCGGGAGGAGAGGAGTGTAAAGGGATTGCCGACTCATTCAAATCACGTAGGTAACACAAAAATACACCGGTAAATTTCAAAGTTCTGAGGGTAGTAGTATTCAGAGGTCAAGAATCCATACCTTTGTTGCTTATTCCGAATTGCCTTTTATGAGAATATTCTTCACTCCATTGTTATTATTGCTCGTTCTTTCCAACAAAGCTAAAAGTGAAAATATTGCTGACGGGAAAATTTCAGGAAGAATTATCGACGCCGTTTCCAGTCAACCCATCGAATATGCTACAATAGGATTGTTTCTTCAAGGTGATAATAAAGTTGCAAATGGAACCACATCCGATGGTAAAGGAAACTTCAAATTAACTCATGTTCCCAATGGCACCTATAAACTATCTATCAATTTCATGGGCTACACAACCAATGAAAAACTCAACATTGTTATTGGCAGGGACAATTCGGCTATTGCCTTTGGAGATATTAAACTCTCCAGCAAACAAACTATGTTGAAAGAGGTCATTATTACTTCTGAGAAATCCATTATTGAGAATAAAATCGATAAAACGGTTTACAATGTTGACAAGGATATTACTTCACAAAGTGGTGTTGCTTCGGATGTATTAAAGAAAGTCCCGCAGGTCTCTGTCGATGTTGACGGCAATGTTGAATTGCAGGGAAACTCAAACATACGTTTTTTAATTAACGGAAAACCATCAGCCCTTTTTGGCAGCAATATCGCCGATGTCTTGCAGTCCATTCCGTCCAATCAGATTCAGAACATTGAAATCATTACAAGCCCAGGTGCTAAATATGATGCCGAAGGGACTGGTGGTATAATAAATATCATCCTGAAAAAAAGTACAGCTCAGGGAGTGAACGGGAATATCTCTTTATCTGTTGGAACTCGTTTGGAAAACGAATCATTCAATCTGAACGTGCGTAAGGGTAAATTGGGGATCAATGCTTTTATAGGAGGGAATGCACAATTGCTTTCCACTACAATAAACAGGTTGAACCGTTCAGCATATGACCTGTCAGGTTCTTCGCAATTGCTTCAAAATGGAACCGGACAGTTTCGTCGAAACGGAGACCAATCAGGGCTTGGGTTTGATTGGGATATTGATCTTAGGAATAATATTACCGGAACAGTGGAATATGAGTATTTTGGGAACCATAATGTGGGAAAAGCAAGTCGTCAGACTATAATGGAGGACGTAAAGGGAAATCAATTATCTGATGTTTATGATGCAATAAATACTACCAACTATTATCACTCACAAATTCTTGATTATAGCCTGAATTACAAAAAGAAGTTTAAAAAGAAAGACCAGGAATTAGAATTCTCATGGATTTCTTCCAACGCAAACAACTATTCTCATTACCAGCAGGCACAGCAAGAATTATTATCTTATGCCCCATTAAACAGTACGGTTGGAAACAATCCCGGATTTCAAAAGGAAATGGAATTTGTTGTGAATTATATTCAGCCGCTTGCTAGTGATGCCATGTTTGAAACTGGAGTAAAGACCCAATCGGACCATATAAACGGGACATCGGATGTCTATTTGCTCAACACAACCTCAGGTCTTTATGATTTTAATTCAGGCCAGTCTTCGGTACTTAATTACAAAAGATATATCTACGCTGGTTATCTGTCCGCTTCATTCAAGGTACTTAAATTATTTGATGTTAAAGCGGGATTCCGCGATGAATATACCAGGGCTAAGGCAAATTTTAAAAATTCAGGAGTAGTAGCCATTCCTCCCTATAATACGCTGATTCCATCCTTGGTAATATCAAAAACATTAAAGTACAACCAAACAATAAAGATCAGTTATACACACCGGATTCAACGTCCTGAATATCGTGATCTAAATCCATTTGTTAACGCCAGCGACCCTAAGAATATCACTACAGGCAATCCTAACCTTCGGCCTGAGGCTGGAAACAAAATTGAACTTAGCTACAATGAAAATTTTGAAAACGGCACAAACATTAGCTCAACGCTATTTTACCGGGGAAATGTAGATGATATACAGTCATATACCAAATATTATCCAGCATATTTAATTGGAGATTCAACTTATACTAATGTGGCGATAAGTACACGGCAGAATATTGGTCGGGAGGACAATTACGGGTTAAATATATTTGCTTCAATTCCTGCAATGAAGAATTTAAATATCCGAACCAATATTTCGGGTTTCGAAAGATACATTTTCACAGGAATTTCCTCAGCAGCAAATGTTCATGGGTTTAGTTATCGTACAACAATCAATGCTTCATATCAACTAAACAGCACTCTGATTTTAGAATTATTCGGCAACTTTAATTCAAAGAGAATTAATGCTCAGGGTTCAATGCCATCCTTTTCCACCTATAATTTTGCTTTTCGCAAGCAGTTATTTAAGAACGCAAGTATTGCTGCAACCGCCACAAATTTTTTCAATGAGTATGTGAATCAGAAAACCAATCTAACAGGAGATAATTTCACTTTGATAAATGTGCGTCAATTGCCGTATCGCTCCTTCGGAATTAATTTCACCTATAAATTTGGAAAATTGAAATTTAAAAAAGAGAAAGAACCAGAAGATATAAATCTGACAGAACCGCCTGGGAATGAAAAATAAAAGCAATAAGTCAATAATCAAAACTCAAAGAACTTAATTATTTTACCGATCAAATTGCAACTCAGAAAGACTTCAATGTAGCTTTGGCAGATCAAAATAACCACTCAAAAACAATCCTTTTTTTCATGTCGGACTTGGTTTTATAATTGGAAACTTTAGCCTTTGAATTTTGCATAAATCTAACTATGAAAACCAAATCCGTTTTCAACAAACTTCTCCTTCTTTTCTTCCTGATTGCCCGAACATTTGGCTGCAAGAAGGAATCTTCTAATTTGCAGATAATTACTACTTATTCAGGTACAGGCGAGTAGACTACGTGGATTGCTGTTGATGGAACCAATATGTGGACAGCCAATGGCAGTTTTAATAGTGTGAACAAGATAACTGTGCGATAGTCCATGTCGACAATTGAATAACTACAGGATTGAAAAGGCTTACTGTGTACTTACCCAATATCTTTGATTCCCGCCAATGAGTATCGTGAAATCTGCCATTAACTCGCTGGGGAATGGATATCCATCTGTTTATTAAATGCCATTCATGATAATCTTAAAACGTTCGGACTTGAAAAAGTTATGCCAATTTGCCTGTTCGCTCATATCGTCATTCATGCAGATGTTCAGATATGGAATTCCGGGAGCACGAGAATCTGGTTTAAAAGCGTGTCTTGAAGTGAGCCCACCGATAAAACTTTTGATCTTACTATCAAAAAGGTGTTTAATCATCCCTCGAAATGAACCGGACAATTTGAATTATATGTAAAGATCGGGAGGAAGCCGATTTCACGAATGGCAAAGGGGTTAGATTTGATATGGTTTTCAGGAATTGCGCAAATATAAGTACTGAACATTGACCATTATTCATTGATAATTAACTAAACTATCCACCAATTTCCGCCTTAATTCCATATGCTGCGAATTTCGCAATAGCTCTGATAAGGGTTTCATTGTCTGGCGCCCGCAATGTTTCAAAATCATCCAATTTGCCTAGTTTGCTGTATTTGTGTTGGGCAATGTTATGGTAAGGAAGAAGATGGACCTCCTTTTTATTACCTGCCAGACCGGCAATATAAGCAGCAGTATATCCGATATTCTGATAGGTATCGTTTACCCCTCCGATGAGAGGAATACGAATAATGATATGAGCGTCAATTTCGGAGATAGCTTTAAGATTAGCCAGGATCTTCCCGTTTCCGGCCTTAGTCCATTTCTGGTGTGATCCGGAATCCATCATCTTTATATCGTAAAGGAAGAGGTCGGTACGCTTTGCCACTTCGAGGATAATATCGGAACTTACGTTCCCAGCTGTATCAACAGCCCGGTGAATTCCTCTTCTCCCGCATTCATCAAGTAGCTCAATCAACATTTTGGTATGCACAAGGGGTTCGCCCCCTGAAAATGTAACACCTCCGCCCGACTGGTCAAAAAAGATCCGCTCTTTTTCGATGGTCTCCATTATTTCGGAAACCGACATTTGTTTACCTGACATTTCAATGGCTTTTGTCGGGCATACCTCAGCACATTTGCCGCACACCGTGCATAAATCACCATCGGTTAAAATGCCTTCGGGGGTTAAGGTGATCGCTTTTTCAGGGCAGACCTCAACGCAGGTGCCGCAACTGATACATTTGGCAGGTGCAAACATTTTTTCAATCTTACCGGAAATGCCTTCAGGATTGTGGCACCAGGCACATTGAAGGTTACACCCCTTAAAAAAGATTACTATGCGGATTCCCGGTCCGTCGTTTATGGCGTACCGTTTTATATCAAAGATTAAATCTTCGGACATTGCAGTAAACTAAAATGAGTCATTTTCGGTCCGCTCGATTACCTCCTGCTGTAAATCAGCGTTCATATCGTTGAAATAATCGCTGTAACCGGCCATCCGAACCAGCAAATCCTTGTAATCTTCGGGGCAGGCTTGTGCTGCCAGCAGGGTAGCGGTATCAACAATATTAAATTGGATATGATGGCCGCCAAGGGTAAAATAACTCCTGATGAGGTGACCAAGTTTCATGATGTCAGCCTCATTGCGTACCAATCCCGGGAGGAACCGCTGATTAAGCAGTGTTCCCCCTGTTTTGACATGATCTATTTTGGTCAGTGATTTTACAACAGCTGAAGGACCATGCGTATCGGCGCCATGCGAGGGTGATGTGCCGTCGGATATTGATTTCCCGGCCAGCCGACCATTAGGTGTGGCCCCCATCACCTTACCAAAATAGACATGGCAAGTGGTTGAAAGCATGTTCAGGTGGTATTTGCCACCCGGCTTAATATTCGGTTTCCCGTCAATAGTATCTACCAGGTCATTGAATACCTGAACGGCTATAGAATCAGCATAATCATCATCGTTGCCAAAAAATGGAGTCCGGTTAATGATTGTCTGGCGAAGCAGCTCTTCGCCTTCGAAATTTTTGAGTACGGCGGTCAAGACACGGTCAATACTGAAAGTTTTATCTTCGAAAACATGTTTTTTCAGCACAGCCAGGCTATCAGTAACAGTTCCAAGTCCGCAACACTGAATATAGCTCGTGTTGTAACGGGGACCCCCATCGTAATAATCCTTACCCCGGCTGATGCAATCATCAATCACTACTGAGAGGAACGGCGCCGGCGCATATTTGGCAAACATCCGGTCGATGTAGTTGCTCACTCGCATCTTCTGGTCGACAACAAATTGCAGCTGTCTCAGAAAAGCAGTATAAAGTTCTTCAAACGATTTAAAATTCATTGGATCACCGGTTTGGATACCGACTATTTTCCCGGAGACCGGATTAATTCCATTGTTAAGGGTGACTTCAAGGATTTTTGGAACATTCAGATAACCGGTCAGCAGATAAGCCTCTTTTCCAAAAGCGCCCACTTCGATGCATCCGCTGCAACCCCCTTCACGCGCGTCAAATAGCGATTTCCCCTGGCGCAGCAACTCAAGGATATAAATATCGGGATTAAAAACCGAAGGGTATCCATGTCCCTGGCGGATTACATGTGCGGCTGCATTCAGAAATTTGTCCGGCGTTTTGGCGCTAATGTGCACTGAATTACCAGGCTGCAAAATATGAAGTTCCTCAATCACCTCAAGCATGATATACGAAACTTCACTGGTCCCGTCAGTTCCATCCCCTTTAACCCCTCCTATATTGATGTTTGTAAAATCGTTATAGGTTCCGCTCTCTCTTGCCGTTATTCCAACTTTTGGCGGAGCAGGATGGTTGTTTACTTTGATCCAGAAACAAGAAATCAGCTCCTTTGCCTGGTCTCTGGTAAGGGTACCCGCTGCAATCTCATTCGTATAAAACGGAGTCAGGTGTTGGTCGAAATGGCCGGGATTCATCGCGTCCCACCCGTTTAACTCTGTAATTGTTCCCAAATGGACGAACCAGTACATCTGTATCGCTTCCCACAGATTTCTCGGAGCATGTGCCGGCACCCACAGGCAAACTTCTGCAATTCTTAATAATTCTGCAGCTCTTTGTGAATCAGTCTCTTGAGTGGCCAGATGTTCTGCCAGTTGAGCATGTCGTTCTGCAAAGAGAATCACCGCGTCGCACGAAATGTCCATCGCCTTCCATTGTTCCGCCTTGTCGGTTGCCTCGGGGTCATTGATATAATCGAGGTTTTCCAGGTTAGCAGCAATCTCCTTTTTAAAATCATTCATCCCCTTGCGGTAGATCTTTCCGTCAAGGGCGGTATGCCCGGGGGCGCGCTGCTCCATAAACTCAGTAAACAGCCCCGCCTCATAGGCCGCCCTCCACTCCTCAGGGACATGGCTGAAAATGCGCTCCCGTTGGGTTTTACCTTTCCAATATGGGATGACCTCTTTTTCGTAGAGGTCTATATCATGTTGACTGATGGTATAAGGTTGCATATCACGCGTGTTCAACACATGAAAGTCTTCAACACTGTGACATGTAAGTTCCGGAAACGTGGGAATACACTTTGGCCTCGGACCACGTTCGCCTACAATCAATTCTCCTTCACCAATATACAGCGCTTTCTTTTGGCAATGATCGAGAAAATTCATTGCCCGCAAAACGGGGATTGAGAACTTTCCGTAGTTCTCCCTGTAGAAGGCGGTTTCGTGAAGTGCCCGTTCAATCGAAAGTGTCGGAGTGGTTTCAACACTCAGGTTTCTGAGTCTCCGGATTCTGGCGTTCATTCCCGGGCTTGATGCATTGCCTTTGGATTCATAGAAATTACCCTCTGCAGTGGCTGGTCTTTCAGGAATGGTTGTATGGGGATTTATCTTTTCAAACATGATTACTCATTTAAATGTTCTTTAATTAAAACAGGACTAAAGGTAACGTGAATTTATCGCCGTTATCAGACAGCGAACCACGGTGAATAGAAAGAAGCGGTAGGGAGAAAAAATTCAATTATAGAACATCAGGCACTCGAACAAGCGTCTGTAACTTTTAATCAGGGTCGGAATATATATTGGTGTTTCCATCATTCCCAAAGCATTTTAGACAAAGCCTTCAAACGGTCAGCACGAAAAGAAGGCACAACAAAATTACAATAAAATTGAAATTAATTATTCAACTCTTAAGTTGTTTAGAGTGAATAAAAACAATTATACCCAACTGTTTTTTCCTGATCCTCGGAGATTTTCGGGGAAAATTATCCTTTTACCCACTCGGCCTCAACATCTGCAATGCTCTTGGGCTTTGGTTTTCCAAGTAACTCATATCCCGAATCAGTTACCAGAAAATCTTCTTCATTGCGGAGGCCTCCAAAAGTTTTATAAGTTTCTACTCTTTCATAATTGATGTAGTCGCCATTGTGGTTTGTTTTTTTCCATTGCTCAATTAGTTCGGGGATAAAATAGATTCCCGGTTCGATCGTAAAAACAAATCCTGGCTCGAGTTTCCGCCCCAATCTCAGTGATTTCAATCCAAATTGTGTGCTTTTGGCCTCGCCTGAATAACCTACGTGTACCTCGCCCAGGTCTTCCATGTCGTGCACATCCAACCCCATCATATGGCCCAGTCCGCAAGGGAAAAACAGAGCGTGGGCCCCATTAACAAGCGCATCCTCCACATTTCCCTTCATCAACCCAAGATCTTTCAATCCGCGTATGATTACCCTCGCCGTTTCAAAATAGACCTCTTTAAAAGGGATGCCTGGTTTGAGCATCGAAATGGCTGTGTTATGGCTATCCAGACAGATCGAATAAATATCTTTTTGGCGCGATGTGAATTTACCATTCACCGGGACGGTGCTCGACAGGTCCCCCGCGTACCCCATAGCAGTTTCAGCCCCGGCATCGAGAAGAAACAAATCACCATCCTTTAAGACATTTCCATGATAATGATTATGAAGCGTTTGTCCGTTTATGGTTGCGATTATGGGAAATGAAATCTGTCCGCCGGCAGCAACTGCAACCTGTTGAACGGCCCCTGTAATCTGTGCTTCAGTAACTCCCGGTTTTGCCATGCGCATAGCCAGCGTATGCATATCAACACTGATGTCGCATGCCAGGCGGATTTCCAGCAGCTCCAGTGGCGATTTGTAATTTCGCTGATTAATAACCCCCATGATCAACTCTAACGACGCCTTTTCTTTGCCCATTTCCGGGACTATTTTGAGCCATTCGAAAAGCTTTATCCTGTTTTCTGCCCGGTAAGGTGGCAAAAAATGAACGACTCTCCCTTTTGAAGAAGATTCTGCCAATAACACTGCAAGCTTAGCAATATCCCCTGTTTTGGTAACGCCCACCTGAAGCGATTGATTCGCAATGGTTGGCTGAGGTCCCATCCATACAATATCTTCAACGGTTAGCTCATTCCCGAATAGTATATCTTCACCCGTTTCACAATCGAGAATTCCGGCCAGGAAAGGGTGGTTCAAACCGAAGAAGTAAAGGAAAGTACTGTCCTGCCTGAAATGATAACCATTATCACTGTAATTCATAGGACTTTCATCGTTACCTAAGAGTAAGATCAATCCTTTACCAACTGATTTACGCAGCTTTTCGCGGCGCTCAAGGTAAATCTCTTTTGAAAACATCGATTTCGTTTTTTTAATATTCAGGGGAAAATCATCCCTAAATGAATTTATAACCTGCGTTCTTTGACCAGTCTGAGAATCAAAGTTAGAATTTAATTTGTGCAAACTGACCATTAGTTTTCTTCTACGCACGAAACAGTGACAATTGGCAAAATCACAATCGGGAATATGGCAAAATTGGGGAGGAGAATGTTCCGGGATTTTATCGATCGGGAGTCTGCCTGATTATTCAATTGTGTCTGTTGAAATGGCTGAATTCAGATTCCTGGTGGCGAATCGGTAGCCAATTTATCCTCCCGCTTCTAATAATTTATTCATTATCCATAATGTGAAACTTCCATTTTACCCATTTATGCAAGAATATTAAACATATGGGATTGTTTTTATCTGTGAATGTGATGTTATTTGCCCGGGGTTTTGAAAATATCGATACATGAAAATAATTTCAAAGGAGAATTGACTGCACATGAATGACCATCTGTCAATGCAAACTATCAGTAACCATACACATCAGAATCATTAATTTATAACCATTTTAAATTATGAATAAGCTCCGCTGGACAAAATGAAAATCGCATGAGCAAATTGAAAATGGACTGGAACCACTGAAAAATTAAGAAGATGAGAAGAATCCGGAAATTAGTGTTGTCTGTGTCCCTTATTACAAAATGCGCTAATACAGGATTCGTTTATTTAAGCGGCACTCACTGGCAGCGTAGGTATCGGGCTTGAGCGATATATTTCAGTACTTTTGCTAAGTCTGTAAAAGTATAGCTATCAAACCTAATTTATTGTTTATTATTACTTTAAGATAAAGTAGATAGGCTTACACCATTTGAATAATTCGGGTAAAAGGATGAAAAAACAACAAGATATTAAATTATCATCTATTATAAAGCTAGTTGGATATAGCTTTTTGATTTTTTTTACCTGGAGTTATACTACCTCAGTAAAGTCGTTGGCGCAGAATAATGCCCCCGATTTTTACCATTATACCAATGAAACAGGGTTGCCATCATCCTATGTAAAGGGGATTGCACAGGATCATTATGGATTTGTCTGGTTGGCTACCAGGGTTTCAGTATGCCGGTTTGATGGGAGCCAGTACAAGGAGTTTCCCGCATTCGACGAAAAAGGGGGGCCGGCAGAATTGCTATGTAACCGTATTTTTACATGCCCCGATTCGATGTTAATATGCAGGACGAAGGAGGAGCGATATTTTTATTTTGATTTCAATCACGAATGTTTTAAATCTTACGCACTATTAAACGATATCGGGCCCACTGAGAATATTGAACCAACGGCTGGCGGATATTGGATTTGTAAGGATAACAATATTTATTTTTTAGACTCAAAAACTGCTTTGTTAACCGACATTCGGAAGATTAATGGCTTTAACAAAATCCCTGGTGATATAACCTTTCAAATGCTATTTGTCAGAGGTGATCAGTTGATTGCCATAACCGGAAACCATCTGTTTTATTGCCTCGATTTAAAGAGCGGCTCAATCAAAAGCCATAAGATCCCTTCAGTATTGGGAAATCTGCCACTAACTGCAATATATATTGATCATTTGAATTATTTATGGCTTGATCAGGAGCTTAATGGGTTATGCCGTATGGATTTGGCTTCCGGGCAGTTTATCCATTTTTCAAAAGACCACACGGGAAGCACATACATACCCCATAATATGGTCCATTGTTTTTGTGAGGACAAGCAAAACAGATTATGGATTGGAACTGAAGCAGGCTTATTTTTATGGTCAAATAATACAGGAACGTTTTCTTTCCATAAATCAGAACATAAAAACCCCAAAGGATTAAATGCAGATCCGATCTATAGCTCACTTTGTGATAAAAATGGGAACATTTGGTTAGGAACCTATTTTGGGGGGATCAATTTCTGGAGTTCACAAAGGAGTTTTTTTAAAACCTGGGACTTGGGTACCAGCAACTGGCAGTTGGGTGGAAATTTAGTGAGCTGCCTTAAAGAAGACAGTGAAGGGAATTTATGGATTGCCTTTGAAGATATGGGACTCAATAAGCTCAATATCAAAACAGGAGATGTAACCAGGTACACCCATAAGGAGGATATGACAGGCCTTTCATACAATAATCTGCATGATTTGTTGTTCGTTTCTGACAATGAACTTTGGATAGCCTCCTACACGGGTGGTATCAATATTCTGAATCCGAAAACAGGCAAATTCAGTTACATCAACCTTAAAAATAATGCTGAATTACCCTCTGACAATATTTATTCCTTTTACCGCCTGGGCAATTCGATCTTTATTTCAACCTCTCTGGGTATTGCCATTTTCGATCTCAATACCAGGAAGATGTCGAAATTCAAACCCAAACAGATCGGGGATATCCAATTTGAATCAATTTGTAATTCAGGCAATAAAATCTGGTTCTCATCCCATAAAAATATTTATTACTATGATTCCTTCACCGATTCATTAAGCCGGTTTGACAAGATTCCCCAAATGACCCAGATCAATTTTGTGAAAACTGACTCCAAAGGGAGAATCTGGATTGGTGACTGTTATAACGGACTTTGCTGTTTTAATCAAAAGAGCAATAAAATTATCCCTTTCAACAAGGGGAATAATTTCCCTGCATCGTGGATTTTTAGTCTGGAAGAGGATAAAAACGGAATGATTTGGGTCAGTACCGAAAATGGATTGATTAAAATCGATCCGGAAACAAATGCCTATGTGCTCTATGATGGCAATTCCGGAACTGCCTTTGGTCAGTTTAACTTCAGAGCTTCCTATGTTGACAAGTATGGAAATGTTTATTTTGGTGCAAATAATGGAATGGTTTCATTTAATGCGAATGACAATACAAATATTTCAGCTGAAAAACCAATCGTTTTTACCGGTATGCAGTTGTTTAACAAGCCTGTCCACCCTGGAAAGAACACCCCGCTGAATAAATCGATAAATAATGTGGATAAGGTTGTGTTGGATTACGATCAGAACGTTTTCACCCTTGAATTTACCTCTTTTAATTTCTCAACCCATGGATATGGCAATTATGCTTATTATCTGGAGAACTTTGAGAAAAACTGGAATTTCGTGAGCAACCGCACCTTTGCTACCTATACCAATATGAGTCCGGGTACTTATTTCTTTCATGTGAAGGGATCGGCAAACAACCTGATGGGTGATTCGCAAGATAGGGTGTTAAAGATCGTTGTTAGACCCCCGTTTTATCTTTCAGTTTGGGCCTTTCTGCTCTACTTTATTTTTGTCTGTTTGATTGCCATGGTTTTGTATATGATTGGAAAACGGCTCGAGAAATCGAAAGCCCTGGTTACTTTTGAGCGGCTCGAGAAGGAGCATGCGGAAGAGATCAACCAGGTGAAGCTCGATTTCTTTACCAATATCTCGCATGAACTGAGAACACCTCTGACCTTAATTCTGGGCCCTTTGAGCAAGATGATGGAAGAGGAAAAACTAAGCCCCTTTTTAAGGAAACGGTTGATGGGAATTGATAACAATGCCAGGCGACTCTTTAACTTAATTAATCAGTTGCTCGAATTCAGAAAAATCGAAAGCGGAAAAGAGTGCCTTCAGGTTTCGCAATACGATATCCGGCTGTTGGCTGAGGAGATCAGAGAATCATTCGAGTTAATCTCCGAGTCCAGGGATATCAACTTCAAGCTTAATTTTCCGCCCGATGAGACTTTTGTTTGGTTCGACACCAACAGAATTGAAAAGATAATATTCAACCTGCTTTCAAATGCATTTAAATTTACTGCTGATGGTGGTTGTGTTGAACTGACCCTTGCTGTTGTCAGACGAGATCTCCGGCTAATCAAAAAGAATCAGGATTTGCAGATCACTGTTTCGGATACCGGCATGGGGATTAAGCCCCAAATGCTCGATAAAGTCTTTGACCGGTTCTTTCAGATCGGGGAGGGGAACATGAACCACACCGGATCGGGAATCGGACTTGCCTATGTGAAGAGCCTTGTGCAAATGCATCGTGGACAAATAGCGGTTGAAAGTGAATTGGGGATTGGGACCAAATTTACAGTTCTCATTCCCGCATCAAAAACCGATTTTGCGGCTGTTGAAATTGCCAAAGTTGCGCCACAGCTTATCGGACACGAAGAGGTAACTCCACTTGATATCGATCCTGATCAGGAGGTGAAAATGTCGGATGCCAATGGGATGGGTCATGACCCAATCATACTTATTGTTGAAGACAACCTGGAACTACTCGATTTCATGCATGAAACATTGGAACATAAATATCAGATTTATTCAGCCCAGAATGGGAATGAGGCGCTTGAAAAACTCAAATACTTTTCCCCCGAGCTAATAATCACTGATGTAATGATGCCGGGAATGGACGGTTTCGAGCTGACAAGAATCATTAAATCGGAGATAAAGACTTCGCATATTCCGGTAATTCTGCTCACGGCTAAAAGTGGCTTGGATAATAAGCTCTTTGGGTTAAAAACGGGAGCCGATTACTATATCGAAAAACCCTTTTATCCTAATATCCTTGAGCAGAATATCGAAAATATCCTGAAAACACGCCGAAAGCTTATTGAACGTTATAAAAATGATGCCTTTATTACCATCAGCGAAATTGCGTTCTCAGAATCGGATAAAACATTTATTGAAAAACTCACGGCTGCTGTAAAGTCAAACATCAGCGATCCAATGATGGATGTTACATTTCTCCTCAGAGAGATGAATATAAGTCGTTCACTGCTCCACTTAAAACTCAAGGGATTAGTCGACTGTTCCGCAACTGAGTTTATCCGCTCAATCCGGTTAAAAGAGGCCGTAAAACTGATTTCATCAGGAACCTGTAACATCTCTGAAGCTGCCTATGAAACAGGCTTTTCAAGTCCCGCATATTTTACCCGAAGGTTTAAGGAACATTACGGCAAATCTCCACGCGAGTATTTCAATCCATAAAGGAGTTATTCCTGCCTCCTTTCAACCACACAGATTCCATCACCCTGATCTCTATATTCAGTCTGTACAGACATTTCAACAAAAATGATGTCCTAAAATAGTAACATTCCCGTCATCTTTATTTAATTGTCTGATTTTCAAATATATTAATTATTGTCGTTTGGACATTTATGCAAGTTTTTTGGACATGTTAACCAATCCCGGCAGTCGATTTTCATGTTATTTGTTTACATAAATTAACACTTTCCCAAACGATATTAGAAGTACTAACTAAAACATTAATCTTATGACAAGAAACTAAACTGGCTTAGTTATTTTGATATGTATCTGCATTATTTTGATAATTCAGATTGAATATATTAATGAATTTTTTACTAAACTTTAATTAATTATGAATGAAATGAAACGACAAAAGTTTTACTGGAAGCAAATATCCTTGTGTTTGATGTTAACATTCTTTTTTGGGCTTCTGCAAGTGCAGGCTCAAAAACCGAAAGTTACAGGAAAAGTAGTGGATGAAAGCGGTAAGGGAATGCCCGGTGCAACAATAGTGGTTGAAGGCACTTCTGTTGGTACTGCCACTGACAACGATGGACTTTTTAGCATCGAGGCAACTACAAACAACGTACTTTTGATCAGGTATATTAGTTATACCACACAAAAAGTTAAAATTGGAGGGAAAAAAGTAATAACTGTTCAGATGGTCCCTAGTGCTGACCTTCTTCAGGAAACAGTGGTTATTGGTTATCAGACGGTATCGAAGCGTAGCGTTTCTGCGTCTGTAGCAAGTATTTCGGGTAAAGATCTGGCAAACATACCTACTGCCAGTCTTGACGTAATGCTTCAAGGACGATTGAGTGGGGTTAATATTCAGAATATTAGTGGAGAGCCAGGATCAAGACAGAGTTTTACTGTCCGTGGGAATACAGCAATTTCGAGAGGTGATGAATTTTATTCCACCAGCGACCCGCTATATGTAATTGACGGGGTTGTTAGTGATTATAAAACTTCAACTAATTTTTCAACGAGTAATACCAGTTTTATTGCCGGTTTAAGCCCTTCGGACATTGCTTCAATTGACGTACTGAAAGATGCTTCGGCTGCAGCAATATATGGTTCAAGGGCGGCTAACGGTGTAGTAATTATTACAACCAAAAGAGGGCAGTCAGGTAAAACTCAGATATCTTATAATGCTTATTATGGCTATACCCAAAGCCCTTCATTACCTGTAATTTATACAGGTGCCGCAGAACGTAGGGGTAGAATGAACCAAATTTATTCGGCGGGAAACTATTTTCAGGTTCGTGACAACCCGCTTATACTAACAGACAGTCTAAACACTGCCTTCAATAACAATACGAATTGGATGGGAATGTTTTACCGGACTGGAATGGTGCAAAATCACGATTTATCAATGACCGGAGGCACAGATAAAAGTAATTACCGAATTAGTGCTGGTTACTATGATGAGAAAGGAACTGTGGTAGGAAATGGTTTTAAGCGCTATACAATTAATTCAAGGTTATTTAACACAATTGGTTCGTGGATGGAGGTGAATACAAATTTCTACTATTCCAATGTAAAAACGAACCCTGTTACAGGAGGAGGCAGTAGAAATATTACAACTTTGAATCCCAGTAATATCCCGTCGTCGCTGCTCTATCTTTCAGATGCAGATAAAGCGACATATATGGGTCTGAATACCTCAATGCTTGATGATAACAGCCAAAACTCACTTACTTTGTCGAATAATATTTTAATTAAATTCAATAAAAAATTCAATTTTCGTTCAAATGTAAGTTATGTTTTGAATAATTCAAAAAGGGATCAGTTTGTACCTTCAACCACGAATACTGCTCAAATAGCCAACGCAAGTAGTAATTCTGTAAATTACAATAAAATTACTGCTGAGAATTTATTCAATTATAGTGATACCTACGGTAAGAATCATAAATTACTTGTAATGCTTGGTCAATCAGTTGAAACTGAAAACGGATCAAATACTTATCTGGGAGGGAATTATATACCTACCGATCAAATAACTACCGTAAATGGAGTTACGGCGAATAATATGAGTGGTAATTCTTCAAGAAGCGCAGCCGCGATGCTTTCCTATTTTACACAAGTTACATATATGTTTAAAGATCGTTACAATCTTTCTCTGTCAGAACGAATGGATGGATCTTCGCGTTTTGGACCAGCCAGACGTTGGGGATCATTTCCTTCAGCCTCTGTAAACTGGATTATCAGTGATGAGCCATTTGCCAAAGGAGTGAAAAATGTTGTTGATCTGTTCAAATTAAGAGCATCCTATGGTGTAAACGGAAGCCAACCGGGAGATTTTTATGGTTATTATAATAAGTATGCCGTTAAAGGTTCGTTCCCGGGTTCAAGTGGAGTAACTAATTCTTACAACGGAGTAACAGCGATTGGTCCCGACTGGAATGGAATAGCACAAGACAAACTTACCTGGGAAGAATCACGCCAATGGAATTTAGGAATGGATGTAGAGCTCATGAAAAATCGTTTTAATGCGAGTTTTGATATTTATAACCGGGAAACTCATGGAATTCGATTTGATTTTCCAATGCCATTAACTTCAGGATATGGCACATATTATACCAATGCAGCATCAATTCGTAATGCCGGAGCAGAATTCAGCATTTTTGCCCGTCTGCTAAACCCAGAAAGTAAATTCCGTTGGAACATTAATTTCAACATATCGCATAATAAAAATACCATTATGGAACTTCCCAATGGGAATCAGCCCATACAGGTTGGTGACTGGGTCCTGGTTACAGGACAGCCATTGAATCAATACTATATGTATAATTATCAAGGTGTCTATCATGCCGCTTCGGAGATTCCAACCAATCCACTAACCGGTAACCCTTATTCTAATTTATGGGGAAATGCATTTCACGTTGGTGATGCCAAATACGAAGATATTGTAGGTGATTATTCGTTTGATCCCTGGAGTTATAAAGATCGCAAAGCTATGGGAGATCCGAATCCAAAATACACAGGGGGTTTTGTGAATGATTTTTTCTATAAAAACTGGACTTTTTCTATTCAGTGCAGTTATGTACTTGGTCGCGATATTTATAACTCTAGTCTTGCTGCATCGCTTTCAAATGACCCATCCGGAGCTGATGAAGAAGGAAATGGATACAGCAGTAATTATACAACCTCCGGAACTTTCCTTTCGCAATATACTAGTGGCCATTTCTATGGACCCGAAGATTATATAGCCCGTCGTGCACTATTGTCCACAGGAAACGTGAATATCTGGAGTAAAAATAATCCAAATAATGTGAATGCGACTTTTCCTAATAATAGTCCCTATGCGATGCAATACAATTATCCGAACTTCAGTTCACTTTTCGTTGAAAATGGTTCGTATCTAAAAATCAACAGAATTACGTTAGGATATAATTTTAACAGTCCTGCCTTAACCAAAATCGGAATCGAACGCCTACGGCTTTCTTCTTCACTGGAAAACGTTCATGTTTTCAAGGCAAAAGGCTGTCTTGTTGCAGACCCTGAGCTAGTTGACGCCAAAGGTTTTTATTCAGGAACCGGGTATGCATTGGCACGTAAGTGCACATTTTCACTTGAAGTTACGTTTTAATAAGGTAGAAAAATATGAAAACTTTAAACTATTTCTATAATACACTGATAATCGCTTTTGCTATATTGGCTTTGCAGGGGTGTACAAAATTGCTGGATCAAAAACCCTATGATTATCCTACCATAAATACTTTCTGGCAAACCGGGAAAGATGCAGAGACTGGTCTGGCTGGTTGTTACGTTGAGTTGCGTTCACAGTTACTTAACGGTGATTCAGGATTGGCTTATTTTACTTACGGTGATTTTCCAACCCGGGTATTTGCTTCAGGGGCTTGGGGCCAATATCCATTCGAGGGTCATTTTGAATATTACACTGGCGATGTACTCTCCGATTATTCGGGATTCTATAAAACTATAAACGCTACAAATACACTGATTGAAAAAGTTCCTTCTATACCGCTAAACAAATTTAATGCGGACATCCAAACAGCAACCAAGGAACAAAATAAAATTTTGGGCGAGGCTTACTTTATTCGTGCATATACCTATTTCTACATGGCAAGATTATGGGGAACTTTTCCGTTGATGTTAAAAAGTATTTCATCAGCCAGCGAGGCTGTCAATGATGTTCCTTATTCTACAAATGCTCAGATTCTTGATCAGTGTATGACGGATCTTACCGAAGCTGCAAAAAGGTTAGTATGGGGATACACTGCCAGCAATGAACAGGCCGTAAGAGCAAACTTAGGATCGGTTTATGCCTTGATAGCACATATTAATATGTGGAGAGCCCGTCCAAATCAACCCGCTTCCGGCGCACCTGCTTTTATAGCAAAAGCTGAAGCAGCGTGTGATTCTGTTATTAATAAAGGGGGATATCAATTGGTCGATCCAACTGCTTATTCTTCTATTTTCAAAGGGAAATCAATCGAAGGTATATTTGAAATTGAATTCAGTACGGCAAACAATGAATATTTTGGAGCTGATGGTTTTACGAGCCTCTTTCTAGCAAAACCCCTTATCCCAAATGGCAGAGATGTTCCGATCTTTAATTTCAGTTCCGATTTCTTAAGCCTTTTCAATGATCCGAAAGATGTCCGAAACAGTGCATTTTTCTATAATCTGGGAGGAGATAATACGATGTGTAACAAATATACTTCTATATCTTATCCGACAGCCGATCAACTTACCTGGCGAACTGATGACAACTTGATCATCTTCCGTTTAGCCGATATTATGTTGCTCCGTGCAGAAGCGCTTACACGTTTGAATCGTAATGCAGATGCGCGGATCTGGTTGAATATAGTAAGGAACAGAGCTGGAATTGGCGATTATCCTGGAACTGATGCAAACCTTGCAGATGAAGTGTATATTCAGATGCAGAAGGAACTTTTCCTCGAAGGTCATAATCTTTACGACATGGTACGTACAGGGAAATATGCCACAAATCCTTATTATAGTGCTCATCGTTGTAATGATGAAGGTTACTACTGGCCCGTGAATGTGAATTTATTCCTGCGGAATAAGTACACGCA
>Ga0073936_10001039_pt1 | contig 43361 bp, 37 predicted proteins | sample AliMusrvi5mmetaG_FD_87041 | JGI IMG/M metagenome (GOLD analysis project Ga0073936, IMG submission 87041) | Freshwater lake bacterial and archeal communities from Alinen Mustajarvi, Finland, to study Microbial Dark Matter (Phase II) - Alinen... | ecosystem: Environmental > Aquatic > Freshwater >...
GCCTTCAACACAGTAACGCGGGCAGGGTCCCAAGGTGCTCCGGGTTTTCAAAAAAACGCCCAAAAACCGTGTCAAGAACTTTTTTCAAAGAACAAAAAATAAATTATGCTGAATAGTTACAAATAATTCAGTCTATTATAAATGCTTTCAAAAGGCAGCTCTCCACACACTTTCCACAACGAGAGCATAGTTCAGCAGTAATCAGCACAGCACTTTTACGAAAACCGGATACTTCGAGGGTGATCAGGCGAAGAGGGCAGGCGGCGACGCAGCGTCCGCACCCGCTGCAGCGCGCGGGATCGATCTTCGGGATGTTCTGAAGATCAGTTTTCAGAGTCCCAGATCCATCTGTTTCCACGGTTTCGTCTGTTTGCGGCTAAAGGGATAATAGCGCGGGCACTTGGCTACGACGGCATTTGCCGCCTGCTTGCAGATGCGACGACAGGAGGTGCAGAGTTTATTTGAGGTCGGACGATTTGATGTGACTTTTCTTTTTTGTTTCATATCGATACCAAGCAGACCCCCATAGGTTTAGTAAACCTCGGAGGTCCCTCTATTAATGGAAAAATCCGCGCTATTCGACAAAGCTGACCCAGCCGAATTCATCGTTCAGTTTACCGGTCTGAATGCCGGTCAACGTGTCATACAGCCGTTGAGTGATGTCACCGACGTTGCCACCGGTCAGTTGCAGGCACTCATCCTTGTAGCAGAGCTTTCCAACCGGTGTGATTACCGCTGCCGTCCCGCTGCCGAAGGCTTCGGTAACCTTGCCGGAGCGGATGTCGGCCATCAGTTCATTAACATTGATCGGGCATTCCTCAACGGTGTAGCCGAGAGTAGGGGCCAACTTCAATACCGAATCACGGGTAACGCCCGAAAGGATAGATCCGGACAGAGGAGCTGTAACGATATGGCTGCCGTAGGCAAAGAACATGTTCATTGCGCCGACCTCTTCAATATAACTCCGCTCCCGGCCATCCAGCCAGAGTACCTGGTCATATCCTTTCTTCTTGGCTTCTAGCCCGGCTTTAAGAGAACTGGCATAGTTGCCGCCTGTTTTAGCTTCTCCCGTTCCTCCGGGTACGGCACGGACATAGTGATCTTCCACCATGATGTTGATAGGTTTGAATCCGGCTGCGTAATAGGCGCCGACCGGGGAGAGGATCACGAAAAAATAAAAGTGATTGGAAGGATGAACTCCCAGAACCGGTTCAACGGCAATCATGGCGGGACGAATATAAAGGGATGTGCCGGGGGCGGTGGGAATCCAGTCCCGTTCCAGTGAAACCAATGTATGTATGCCGTCAAGAAACAGTTCTTCCGGCACTTCAGGCATGCAGATACGGTCACCTGACTGGTTGAAACGGCGCGCGTTCATCTCCGGACGAAACAGGGCAACGCGGCCGTCAGCCCATTTGTAGGCCTTGAGTCCTTCAAATATTTCCTGGGCATAATGAAAAACCGCACAGGACGGGTCCAATACGAAGGGTGCATACGGCTCAATCCGGGCGTCATACCACCCCTGGTCAGCTTTCCAATCAACAACCAGCATCCGGTCGGTAAAATATTTACCAAAGCCAAGTTGGGACTGCTCGGTAATTTTCGTCTTCATCTTGTCAACCGGTAACGGAACAACTCTGATATCCATGTACGATGCCTCCAGTGATCATAATACTCCGGATTATCTATCACATATCAGTACGTTGCGGCAAGGTGAAAATCCTGATTGACAAAATCGAATCAATCTGGTTTAGTGCGGCAAAACATAACGTAACTGTTCAAAATTACTGAATTTTTTTAGTTTTGCTAAATAAATTAATCAAGGAGTATCAAGCTTATGGAAAAATATCGATTTCGTAAAGTCATGGCCGCCAACCGGGGTGAGATTGCCATCCGCATCTTTCGTGCCTGCACAGAACTGGGTATCGGCACGGTCGCACTCTATTCCGAAGAGGATAAACTCTCCTTGCATCGCTACAAGGCGGATGAAGCGTATCTGATCGGCAAGGGAAAATCTCCGATTGATGCCTACCTGGGGATTGACGAGATCATTGCCCTGGCGCTTAAGGCAGATGTCGATGCCATCCATCCCGGCTATGGTTTTCTGGCCGAGAACGCCGAGTTTGCCGAGGAGTGCCGTGTCAACGGAATTGCGTTCATCGGACCTACCGCCGAGATGATGCGTTCGTTGGGCGATAAGGTTTCCGGCAGAAGAGCGGCCATTGCCGCAGGTGTCAATGTGGTTCCCGGTACCGAATCTCCGATTGAGAAGGAAGAAGATGCGCTGATTTTTGCCAAGGAACATGGCTATCCGATCATCATCAAGGCGTCTGCCGGTGGCGGTGGCCGCGGAATGCGGGTTGCAAACAATAAAAAAGAGCTCCTTGAAGGGCTTGTTGCGGCAAGCAGCGAAGCCAAGGCTTCATTCGGAAATGCCGAGGTGTTTCTGGAGCGCTATCTGGCCCATCCGAAGCATATAGAGGTTCAGGTGCTGGGGGATAACTATGGTAACCTGGTCCATTTCTTTGACCGGGACTGCTCTGTGCAGCGCCGTCACCAGAAAGTGGTCGAATTTGCCCCATCTCTTTCCCTGACCCAGAGCCAGCGTGAGGAACTCTGCACGGCGGCGCTCAAGATCGCCGGTCACGTTAAATATCGTAACGCCGGGACCATCGAATTTCTGGTGGATGGCGAAGGGAAGCATTATTTCATCGAGATGAATCCACGGATCCAGGTGGAGCACACGGTGACCGAAATGATCACCGGGCGCAATCTGGTGCAGAACCAGATTCTGGTTGCCTGCGGTCACAAACTCTCCGATCCCGAAATCAATATCCCGTCCCAGAGTGCCATCGACATGCGCGGCTATGCTATTCAGTGTCGTATCACCACCGAAGATCCGGCCAACAACTTTGCCCCGGATTTCGGCACCCTGACTACCTATCGTTCGGCCGCCGGTTGCGGTATCCGCCTGGACGCCGGAAATGCGTATACCGGCGCCAAGATCACTCCACATTACGATTCACTGCTGGTCAAGGTCAGCTCCTGGGGACTCTCCTTTGTGGATGCATCCAACATCATGTTCCGGGCGTTGCAGGAATTCCGTGTCCGCGGGGTCAAGACCAATATCGGCTTTCTCGAAAACGTCATTGCCCATCCGGTTTTCCTCAAGGGGCAGTGTGATACCTCTTTTATCGAAAAGCATCCGGAACTGCTCCGGTTCCGGGAAAAACAGGACCGTGCCAGCAAAGTGCTCAACTTTCTGGGAGAGGTAATTGTCAACGGCGCTCCCGGTGTGACGAAGCCGCTCAGGTCATCAGAGCTGATCGAAGCCCGCGCTCCCCATGTGGACACCACCAGACCGCGTCCGTCCGGCAGTAAGGATCTGTTTATGCAGCTTGGGGCCGAGGGGCTTTCCAAGTGGATTCTGGAACAGAAAAAACTGTTGATTACCGATACGACCATGCGCGATGCCCACCAGTCCAATCTGGCAACCCGCATGCGCAGCTTCGACCTGCTTAAAGTTGCCGAACCGACTTCCTACCTCGGATCCGACCTGTTTTCGCTCGAATGTTGGGGAGGCGCCACCTTTGATGTCTCGATGCGCTTCTTGAGAGAAGATCCGTGGCAGCGTTTGCATAAGCTTTCGGAACTGATTCCCAATATCCTGTTCCAGATGCTGCTGCGTGGTTCCAATGCGGTCGGTTATACCAATTATCCCGACAACGTTGTCCAGAAATTCGTTGAAGAGGCTGCCGATTCCGGAGTCGATATTTTCCGTGTCTTCGACTCGCTCAACTGGACAATCGGCATGAAGGTTGCGATGGATGCGGTGCGGAAATCGGGTAAAATCTGTGAAGCGGCCATCTGTTATACCGGTGACATCACCGACCCGAAGCGGGACAAATATCCTCTTGAGTATTATGTTTCCATGGCGAAAGAGCTGGAGAAAATGGGCGCTCATATCCTGGCGATCAAGGATATGGCCGGCCTGCTCAAGCCGTTTGCGGCCTACAAACTGGTCAAGGCGCTCAAGGAAAATGTCGGCATCCCGATTCATCTGCATACCCACGACACCTCCTCGAACGGCAGTGCCATGCTGTTGAAAGCCAGCGAGGCGGGTGTGGATATCGTCGATGCGGCGCTTTCTTCGCTCTCCGGTTTGACCGCACAGCCCAACCTGAACGCATTGGTGTCATCGCTGGAAGGGAGCGAACGGGATCCGCTCGTTAATGCGCCGGGTCTTCAAAAACTGGCCAACTACTGGGAAACGGTGCGCGATTACTACGCTCCCTTCGAGTCCGGGCTCAAAAGCGGCACAGCTGAGGTGTATCATCACGAAATTCCGGGGGGACAATACTCGAACTACAAGCCGCAGGTTGCCGGGCTTGGTCTTATTGAACGCTGGGATGACTGCAAGGAGATGTACCACAAGGTCAATATGATGTTCGGCGACATCGTCAAAGTCACCCCTTCTTCAAAAGTTGTCGGCGATATGGCCATGTTCCTGGTCAAAAACAATCTTGAACCGGATGACGTCTTTACATCAAAGGAGGATCTGGCCTTCCCGGAATCTGTGGTCGGCATGTTCAAGGGGATGCTCGGTCAGCCGTACCAGGGATGGCCGGAAGAACTTCAAAAAATCGTCCTGAAAGGCGAACAGCCGATTACCTGCCGTCCCGGCGAACTGCTGGAGCCGGTCGATTTTGAAGAGGAAAAACTTAAGCTGGAGGAGAAGCTGGGGCATCGTGTTGACGACCGGTCTCTGGTTTCAGCCATCCTCTACCCGAATGTCTATCCGGAATTTGACCGTCATCGCCAGCAGTTTTCCGATACCTCGGTGTTCCCGACCCCGGTCTTCTTCTATGGTCTCGAACCGGGTCAGGAAACTTCGATTGATATCGAACCGGGCAAAACCTTGATCATCAAGCTTAATGCCGTCGGAAAAGTCCAACGTGACGGCACCCGTGCCGTTTATTTCGAGTTGAATGGCAATAACCGTTCGGTTGTCATTCGCGACCAGTCGGTACTAAGTGACGAGGCGGTCCGGGTAAAGGCCGATAAGGGGAATCCCTGTCACATTGCGGCGCCGATGCCGGGCAAGGTTCTGAAGGTGAACGTCAAGCCGGGTGATACGATCAAGGTCGGCGATGTTTTGATGGTTACTGAAGCGATGAAGATGGAGACCAACATCAAAGCCAAAGCGGATGGCGCGGTGGCGGATGTGAAGTTTAAAGAAGGGGACAAGGTTGAGAAAGAAGATCTGGTCATAGTAATAGCGGAATAGAATCTATCAAGCAGACGCATGCATGCGCTCCACGTCGTAAAAAGAGGTGGGGCGCTTTGCTTATTCTGACATCACCGCGTGGACGGAGGATGTCAGGGAATAACAATATCCATCTTCCACTGAAGATACATCGCCTCGACCTTATCCCTGGCCCACGCTGTCCGGCGCAAAAATTTCAGGCTGGATTGAATGCTCGGCTCATGGGTAAAGCAGCGAATGTTGATGCACCGCCCCATTCCTTCCCAGCCATACTGTTCAACCAGTTCGGTAAGGATCATTTTCAGGGTAACCCCCTGAAGGAGATCGGTATTGTTCGGGTCTGTCATTTATCTCTCCTGTCTCAGGCGCTCTGGGGAGTAGTATGGCGCTCGAAACAGTATCATAACCGGGGACAACGGTTAAAGTTGTTTCGACTCTCGCATTGCTTTTGACTCGCTCAGGTATCTGACGTATAATCAGCAATCCGAACCGATTGCCACTGTCGCCTTTCGTTCCCAATCTCCCTCCACAAGGAACATACTGAATGCAATTTTTTATCGATCCCTATTTTCCCGATACAATCGATGCAGTTGGCGATGCCGGTATGGCAGGCTTTGACGAGAAACGGCCTCTGTATCTTTCCGGTTGCAAAAATTTCCTGGCCAAGTACAGAGAAGAGATCAAGCAGATGCACCTTGACGGTGCAAACGGAACCGATGTAACCCACCTGCTCTGTGACATGATGGATGAATTGAACAACAAGCTGTTTCTTTCCATTGTCTATGACCTTGGCGGTGGAGACGCCATGCTGGAGCATATCACGCTGGTGGCCGTCGGAGGGTATGGTCGTGGGGAACTGAATCCTTTTTCCGATATCGATATCATGTTTTTGCATAACGGTGTCCTGCCGACTGCGACCGTTGAGGATATTGCCCAGAAGCTGCTCTATTTCCTCTGGGATATGCGCCTCGACGTCGGATATTCGGTGCGCAAGATTGCCGATTGCGTTGAAATGGCAGCGGCTGACGGCACGGTCAAGACGGCGCTGATGGATGCCCGGTTTCTCTCCGGGAGCCGTCCGCTGTTTACCAATCTGACGAAAGTTATTTTCGGCCAGATTCTGCCAAAATCGAGCGACTCGTTCATAAAGGAAAAGATGGCCGATATGAAAAGCCGTCGCGAAAAATACGGCTCTACGGTCTATCTGCTGGAGCCGAACCTGAAAGAAGGGGAGGGGGGGTTGCGGGATCTGCAAACCGCGATCTGGGTGGCGCGCGTCAAATACAAATTTGCCGATATTCGCGAGCTGATTATCAAGGGGATCATGAACGACGAGGAACTGGAGACGTATCACGCGGCACTTGACTATCTGTGGCGAATCCGTAATGAGCTCCATTACTTCAATGGTCGCAAAAACGATCAGCTGACGTTTGACGCCCAGGTTCATCTTGCCGGTTTTCTCGGGTATCGGGACAACGACCGGGTACTTGCGGTCGAAGACTTTATGCGGGATTATTATCGTCATGCCAACAAGGTCGAGCATTTTACCTCCAGCATGGTGTCGCGCTGTATCTGGCGTGATGAGGGCGCGCTTAAAATATTGGGTTATTTTGTCCGGCGACCGGTTGGCGATGGTTGTTTCGTACTTAAAGGCGAGCTGATCATTCCGGATGAATCGGTTGTTGAAAAAAATCCGATCATATTGATGAAAATATTTGAATTGGCCCAGAAACACGGGGTTTCGCTCAATGTTCGTGTCAAAGGACTTATCAGGAAAAATCTTGCCCTGATCAACGACAAGTTCCGGCGTAACCGCGAAGTCAACCACTCATTCCTGACTATTCTCCGTTCACCAAAAGGGGTTGCCGATACCCTGCGGCTGATGCATCATCTGGAATTCCTGAATCGTTATATTCCCGAGCTGGAACATATTTACTGCAAGGTTCAGCACGACCTGTATCATATCTATACCGTGGACATTCATTCGTTGTTTGCCGTCGAACAGGCTGAAAAGATGTTGAACGGCGAATTCAAGGGGATTATGCCGCTTCCCTGTAGGATCGCTTCCGAGATCGGCAAGCCGGAACTGCTTATTCTGTCAGTGCTCTTTCATGATATCGGCAAGGGTTCGGGGGGGGGACATGCCGAAAAAGGGGGGGCCATGATACCGACAATAGCCCGCCGGATAGGACTGTCCCGGGAAGATAGCGAACGGCTGGAATTTCTGGTTCGACAGCATCTGCTCTTTGCCCATATTTCACAGCGCCGCGATCTGAACGATGAAAAGATGATTGCCCAGTTCGCCCGGCAGATGGAAACCAGTGAAAATCTTAAAATGCTCTATCTGCTGACGGTTGCCGATGTCCGTGCGGTCGGATCGGATGTCTGGACGACCTGGAAATCCTCACTGTTTCAGGAGTTGTTTGAAAAAGCCTTTGGTATTCTTGACCGGGGAGGGTTCCAGCAGGAGGCCAGCAGCGAGCGGGTCACCTCAATGATCAAGAAAATTACCGATATTCTGGAGAATGATTTCCCCGTTGCGGAGATAAAGCACGAACTGAAGGCGATGCCGGTACGGCTGCTCCTTTCCAACCCGGCGTTACTGATCGCGGAACAGGCCCGCCTGCTGCTCGGTCTGGACCGCGCCGACATTTTGCTGAGGCTTTCCCATCAGCCGGAGAGCGGCTATTCCGAGTACACTATCTGCGCTCATGATATGCCGGGGCTTTTTTCCCGGATTACCGGAGTGATGGCGGCGAACGGAATAAATATCCTGGGGGCCCAGATTAATACCAGCAAGAACGGCAAGGTGCTGGATATCCTGCAGGTTAATTCGCCGCAAGGAAATCTGGTTACCGATGCGTCGCGCTGGGACAAAATCGGGCAGGATATGCGTCAGGCTATTCATGGCGAGGTGCAAGTGGCGACGCTGGTTGCCAAACGTAAACGTCCAACCCTTTTGACTACACGTCCCTCGCCCCGTTTTGTAACCAAGGTTGATATCGATAACGATGTTTCCGAAGAGTATACCGTCATCGATATTCTGACGCACGATAAGGTTGGGCTACTCTATCTGATTACCAGCACTCTGGCCGATATGGGGCTGTATATCGGCGTCTCCAAAATATCCACCAAGGTCGATCAGGTTGCCGACGTATTCTATGTACGTGATATTTTCGGGCACAAGATTTCCGCTCAGGAAAAGCTGAGCGATATCTGCGATAAGCTGATGACCGCAATTGATGAGTGGGTGTAAAAAACAGGAATGTGGCATATCTCATGATCAATAATCTCCATAAATGGCTTCTCCTCAGGCTGGTGCTGCTCTGGTTTGTTCTGTCTCTTGTGATCGGCGGGGTGGTTCATTACCTCGGCAATGTTCGCCTGGACAACCATATTATAAATATGGCCAAAACCGAAACGGCAACGTACACGAACGCGATCATCGCCTACCTGAAAGCGCCTTCTGAGAAAGCGCTTGCCGATCTCAACGTCAGGATAAAGATTGAGATCGAGCGGGATAATCTGATAGCCGTTGAATTCTACGATGCTGCATCCAACAAGATCACTGAGGCGGTTGAGAAGGGCGCAAGAGAGATTGAAGAGAAACTTCCCAAGCATGGGAGTGAGTTTGCCGATAAAAACGGCATTGTCTGTAATAAAATAATAATGGGGAACGATACCTACCTGCGGGTGTTTGTCCCCATTTTTAACGATGGCGGCAGTAAAATCGGCTATCTTGAGGGAATCTACCATGCTCCGGGTGATATCATCGCCCAGATCAAGCAGCAGACTCTCTGGTCGCTGATCCTGGTTGTGCTGGTTGTTTTTGCCACCAGCATGGCGCTGTACCCTCTTATCATCCGCCTTAACCGAACACTCAATGATTACTCGCATAATCTGACCCTTACCAACATCGGCATGCTGAGGGTTTTGGGGAGCGCCATCGCTAAGCGTGACAGCGATACCAATGTCCACAACTATCGGGTTACGCTTTACTCGGTGCGCATCGGCGAGATTATGGAACTCTCCCATCCAGCCATGCAGGGGCTGATCAAGGGAGCTTTTCTGCATGATCTGGGCAAGATTGCCATCGGCGATGCGATTCTTCATAAACCGGGAAAGCTGACTGACGAAGAGTTCAAAATTATGGAGAGTCATGTACGGCATGGCGAAGACATCATTTACGGATACGACTGGCTGAAGGATGCTCGGGATGTGGTCTGCTGTCACCATGAGAAATTCGACGGCAGCGGCTATCCGGCGGGGTTGGCAAATGAAAAAATTCCGCTCAACGCGCGCATCTTTTCGGTTGCTGATGTGTTCGATGCCCTTACCTCCAAACGCCCTTATAAGGAACCCTTCAGTTTCGATGTTGCGGTGGAGATCCTGCGGGAGTCGCTGGGGAGTCACTTCGATCCGGATGTTGCCCGGATTTTCCTGGACTCTGCGGCGGTCTTGCACGCGGAAATATGCAGCAGCAACGAAACGTTGCTGCATGGCAAGCTGGAAGCGTGTATCAGGAAATATTTTTAATTGTCGTGACATTCGGAGCGTTTGATTGAACGACTACCTCGACCTTTTCATATCCTATCTGACCGTGGAAAAAGGGCTCTCCGCCAACACACGGAGTGCCTACAGCCGGGATCTTGTCCGGTATCTCGATTTTCTCGAAAAGTTGGGACGACTGAAACCAGCAGAAGTCTGCCCAACTGATATAGCTGCATTTCTGGCCGCGCTTCAGAAATTAAAAATCGGCCCCCGCAGTCGTGCCCGCTGTCTGTCGGCAATTCGCATGTTTCACAAATTTCTGATGATTGAAGGGTATGCCGACAGCAACCCGGCGACAATAATCGAAGCGCCGCGCACGCTTCACAAACTGCCGCAATTTCTGGATGGCAGTGAGGTTGATGCTCTCTTTGCCGCCTGCAGCGGGAAACGGGGGGAGGACCGGCGCGACCGTGCCATGCTGGAGTTGCTGTATGCCACCGGCCTGCGGGTGTCCGAGCTGGTTAATCTCCGGCTGCGCGAAGTCAATCTTGATTCCGGTTACCTTATGACGGTCGGCAAGGGGAGTAAGGAACGTCTGGTGCCGATCGGTGACTCGGCCCGTGAGCAGGTGGCGGTGTATCTTGATTCGGTACGCCAGGTAATTGATCCGCACCGCCAGAATCCCTTCCTTTTTCTCTCCCGCCTGGGGGAAGCGATGAGTCGGCAGGCGTTCTGGAATATCATCCGGAAACGCGTCACGATAGCCGCTATAGGAAAAAAAGTTTCGCCGCATACTCTGCGGCACTCGTTTGCCACCCATCTGCTGGAAAACGGCGCCGATCTGCGCAGTGTGCAGATCATGCTGGGGCATGCCGATCTTTCCAGCACGCAGATCTATACGCACGTGACCCGTGAACGGCTGAAACGTCTGCATGAAAAGATTCATCCGCGGGGATGAACTGGTAGTCACAAAAGAACGGCACTATGTTCAATATTGCTGAGGTCTGAACGAGATCCGCAGATTTATTGACACGTCGGTGTAATCAGAATACAATTCAATACTTGTGGTAATGCTGTAAATCCAACGATCCAGTGGCGCATGTATCTATGGCTGAACAATCCGGCGGCAAGCAGGAACAGAATACACTGACATATTTGAGTCAGTTCGGGTCGAATCTGCTTGATTCGCTGATCAAGACGTTTTCAAACCCCTTAACAGCCCGTCGCAACCGGTTTATTCTTCTTGTCTCTACCGCCGTGCTGTTGACGCTGACTATCCTTCCCGATCAACACATTTCCAACATCTCCTATACTGTCGGGGGAATTGCTTCATCCGATATTCGCGTAAATCAGGATCTGCTTGTCGAAGACAAGGCATTGACTGAACAACGCCGCAAAGATGCCGCCAACAACGCTCCCGTTGTATATAATCTGAGCGATCAGATTTCGGGCGCCCTCAAAGATAAACTGAAACAGGCTCTTGCTCTCGTTCATGCCGGCGGTGATGAGCAGCCGGGAAAGACCGCTTCGCAGTGGCATGCGTTGCTGACTCCGTTACTGGATACGGAACTGAGCGATGCTGAAATCCTGGCGCTGACCAGGATAAAATCGGATAAACTTTTTCTGGAAAGCTCGGCAGAGCTGCTTAACGAGCTGTATCAACGAAAAATTGTTCTGGATGGCAAAGTTTATCAGACCGACACCCATCGGGGACTCGAAATATCCGACAACAACGGCCATCCCGTCGGTAGTGGCGATTTTACGACCGGTATTACGGAGATTGGCGAGGCACGCCGGATTGTCGGCGGCTGGAGTTATAAAGGCGTTGCTTCCGCTCCCGACAATGCCCGAATCTCGGCGGTGATTGCGAGGATTTTGCTTCCCAATCTTTTCTATAACAGGGAGGCATCCGAAGTACGAGCCCGTCGTGCCATGGAGACGGTACGCCCGGTTCTCTTTAAATTGCAGAAAGGGGAAATGGTTGTACGGGTCGGCGAACGGATAACTCCCGAGCAGTCGCATAAACTGGAGGCTATTTTTGGCACGCAGCGGAGCGGCAGCCGCATATTTACCGCATGCGGGACCTTTGCGCTGATCCTCGTTCTGTTCTACTTTCCCTATCGTTTTGCCTGCAAAAATATTCGCAAGTTCAATCCGACAAATAAAGATGTCCTGATAATTTCTCTCTTGATCTCAATCAGTTTTATCTGTTTCAAGACGGCGCTGTTGATTACCCATAACATTGGACCGGTATTCCCCTCCATCGATGCTTCAAGCTATTTCTATCTGTTCCCGTTTGCCGCCGGGGCGATGATTGTCCGGGTATTTATCAACTCGGAGGTTGCGCTGGTCTATTGCGCCATCCTTGCTCCGCTGCTCGGAATCATGTTTGAAAATAATATGCTGGTAGTTATCTATTCTCTGCTCGGCAGTATTGTCGGCGCCCATGGTGTTCGTCACTGCTCCAGTCGCGGGACCGTCTACGCCGCCGGCATCAAGGTTTCCGTGGTGAATGTGGCTTTGGCCCTGTCATTTCAGACCTTTAATAACTCCATCTTCACGATGCAAACGGTATACATCGCTTTCTTTGCCTTGCTCAGCGGATTTATCTGCGCTGGATTCGTATCAAGTTTTATTCCTCTTATTGAAACGCTTTTTCAGTATACGACCGACATCAAATTACTGGAGCTGGCAAATCTCAACTCTCCGGTGCTTCGAGAACTGATGATCAAGGCTCCCGGTACCTACCATCACAGCATTGTCGTTGGCAACCTGGTGGAGGCTGCCGCCGAATCCATCGGCGCCAATCCCTTGCTGGCACGTGTTGCGGCATATTATCACGACATCGGTAAAGCATCAAAGCCGCTCTATTTCATAGAAAATCAGGCCGGTGAAGAAAATCGTCATGACAAGCTTGCGCCCAGCATGAGCGCGCTGATCCTGATTTCACATATCAAGGAAGGAGCTGAGCTGGCTCGTGAAAACAGGCTTGGCCAGCCGATCATCGATATTATCCGGCAGCATCACGGCACTGCGCTGATCAAATTCTTTTATGAGCGGGCCAAGACTCTTGGGGCATCTGCAGGTCAGATTGTAGAGGAAAAGGATTTTCGCTATCCGGGGCCGAAACCGCAGACTCGCGAGGCCGGCATTGTCATGTTGGCCGATTGTGTTGAGGCGGCTTCTCGCACCCTCGTAAATCCGACTTCTGACCAAATTCAGGGGTTGGTCCAGAAGTTGATCAACAACGTATTTATAGATGGTCAACTTGATGAATGCGAACTGACCCTTAAAAATCTGCATGAAATTGCCAAAAGCTTTACCGGCATTTTGAACGGCATTTTTCATCACCGGATTGATTATCCGGAGCCTGCGTACAAAGGGGGAGACCGCTCAAAAAAAACGGAGCCCCGTGAGCAGGTCAAAACCGAACATGGAGTGGAGTTACATGCTGATACTGCTGAACAATCGTCAGAGACGTCATCAGTTCAAGGGGCGGCAGCTCAAAAAAATAGCGGTGAGAATCTTAAGCGCCTTGGGATGTCCTGAGGGAACCGAACTGTCTGTCTCGATAGTGGGGGACCGCTCGATCCGGATTATTAACCGGGAGTATCTTGACAAGGATCGTCCGACCAATGTGATTTCGTTCTCGTTGCAGGAAGGGGATTGCGGGGGGATAAACCCGCATGCTCTCGGTGACGTAATAATCTCGGCTGACACAGCTGCGCGTGAGGCCGAAGAGGGGGGGCTGGCCTTTTTTGAACGCCTGTCATTTTTGTTGTTGCACGGTGTTTTGCATCTGTGCGGCTATGATCATGAGCGGAGCGGTGAGGCGGAAGCACAAAAAATGAGGCAGAAGGAGCAACAGCTATTCAGAATCCTGAAGAAGGAAGGGTTGTTAAGCCCATCCGGTTTATAGAATCGGCCAACTGTGCCGTAGAAGGAATTCTGCACGCGGCCCGTACTGAAAAGAATATGCGGTTTCATTTCATTGCGGCCATCGTCGTGTTGCTGGCCGCTCTGTTTCTTAAAGTAAGTCCGCTGGAGTTTGCGCTTCTGGCACTATCAATCCTGGCGGTGCTCTGTGCCGAGATGTTTAACACGTCGGTTGAAGCGGTTGTCGATCTTGTTTCTCCCGGTCACCATCCGTTAGCAAAGATTGCTAAAGATACGGCTGCCGGAGCTGTGTTGATCACCGCCTGTGGTGCTGCCATCATGGGGTATCTGATTTTGGCGAAATATGTCCTGCCGCGCTACGGGGAGGTTCTTGCGATGTTTGGCACAGTATCTGACATGGGGACCGTTGTCTCGGTGCTGGTAGTTGTTATTGTCGTTGTTATCGTCAAGAGCGCCACCGGTTCGGGCTCTCCCCTTCATGGCGGAATTCCGAGCGGACACGCTGCTGTTGCCTTCTCGATAGCCACTGCGGTATCGCTCAACACCCGTGACCCGCTCATATCCCTGCTTTCTTGTGCGCTGGCATTGATGGTCAGTCATTCACGCCTGCTGATGAAGATTCACACCATGCGTGAAATTATCATCGGCGCATGTATCGGTTCCGGGATTACGCTACTGGTTTTGCAACTTTTCAAGATGCGCGGATAACAGAGTACGCAGGAGAGTCATAATGAGAATTCGAATTAAGGAAATTCTTGAGCGGGGTGCTGGATCGGCACCCTGTTCTTTTTCAGGATGGGTGCGGTCGGTCAGGTCGTCTAAAGGGATCTGCTTTATTGTCCTCAACGACGGGTCAACCGTGGACGGGATTCAGATCGTGGCCGAGCCATCTCTGCTCAATTTTGGTGATATTTGCCGGGTCGGTACCGGCGCAGCTCTTACCGTAACCGGTACATTGGTTGAATCCCCGGCTTCAGGCCAAAAGTGGGAGCTGGCGGCAGATGTGGTTGAAATAGTCGGCGCCGCCGATGACAGTTATCCGCTTCAGAAAAAACGTCATTCGTTCGAATATCTGCGAACCATCTCGCATTTGCGCCCCCGTACGAACACCTTCGGGGCGCTGTTTCGCCTGAGATCGCAACTTGCCCAGGCTATTCACCGTTTTTTCAGTGAACAGAATTTTGTGTATGTTCATACCCCCATCATAACTGCCGGCGACTGTGAAGGAGCCGGCGAATTATTTCGCGTCACGACGCTGGATGCGGCAGATCCTCCCATTCTCGATGGGCAACCGGATTTCAGCCAGGATTTTTTTGCGCAGAAAACCGGATTAACCGTCAGCGGTCAACTTGAAGGGGAGCTGTTCGCCCTTGCTTTTGGCGATATCTATACGTTTGGGCCGACGTTCAGGGCGGAAAACTCCAACACGGCGCGGCACGCGTCCGAGTTCTGGATGATCGAACCGGAGATGGCATTTGCGAACCTGGCCGATGATGCCGATCTGGCTGAAAAATTTATCCGGTATCTCTGCCGGTTTGCCCTCGAAAAATGTCCCGACGATATGGTGTTCTTTGACAAGCATATTGAGAACGGCCTGATCGAGCGTGTCCGTGGCGTAGCCGAGGCCGATTTCACTCGCATGGAATATTCCGAAGCGATAGAACGTCTGCAACGATCCGGTGCATCGTTTGCCTATCCGGTGGAGTGGGGGCTTGATCTCCAGACCGAGCATGAACGGTATATTACCGAGCAGATTGTCGGCGGGCCAACCTTCGTTCTTAATTACCCGAAAGATATCAAGGCATTTTATATGCGCCAGAACGATGATGGCCGCAGTGTGGCTGCCATGGATCTGCTGGTACCCAAGGTTGGCGAGATTATTGGCGGCAGTCAGCGAGAGGAACGGTTGGATCGTCTGGAATTGCGGATGACGGAGCTGGGGATTGCCCGTGAGCCGCTCTGGTGGTATCTCGACAGCCGCCGCTGGGGGAGTTGCCCGCATGCCGGTTTCGGGCTTGGTTTCGAACGGCTGGTCATGTACCTGTCCGGCATGGACAATATTCGCGATGTGATTCCTTTTTCACGTACGCCCCGACACTGCGAGTTCTAACAGATGCCTCCATCAATCCGCCTGGTACTGACGGAAGAAAACGGTCGGATGCGCGGTGCGGTCCAGCGGGGGAGTGAGACGATTTCTCCATGGAGCGTCTACAATGTCCCGGCCGATATCGTCAGGTTCCTGGCGTTACATTATTACTACGAATCATCCCCGCGCTATTTTGAATCATTTTTCAAGGTTACCGGCGGACGGTATCCCCTTGTCTATCGTGGCAGGAACGGGAGAGAGCGCGAGCTGACCTACCGGGCCGACGTCTCACACAGAGCCTGCCTCACGTTTGCGCTGTCTGACGATCAAGTGCAGCTGACGCGTACACTTGACGGATGCGCGGCACTCTCCGAAAACATGATGGTACATGGTCAACTCCTGTTCGACCTGACCGGCTGTACGATCCATCCTCTCGCCAATAGCGAAGCATGGCGGATCTGGGATACCATTATCGAAGAGTTGGAGTGTACTCTCGATTTCGGGAAAGAGTGGCCGGACACCGTTTTTGACGATGACGACGAGTTCTATGATTTCGACGATGAGTCCCTGGGCGATGAACCGCATGGTCTGCGCCGCATTCCGAACGGCATGGCGGTTTCCGTTTCGCTGTTCAATGCAGCTGCCGTCAGGCTCACTCCCGATATGATGGCGGCGGGATTCGATGAGACGTTCTTCTTTCTGAGCGACGGCGTTGTTGCCGATACAAGCCAACGGACAAAATGCTCCTGCCTGCTGGATATACCGGGGGGAATCACGGAAAAAACGGTTACACTGGTGCCGCTCGGCATGGACGGGGTGGCGCCGTTTCCTTTCTCCGGCAGTACGTTCTGGTTTCTTGACCCTGCAAAACGTTCGCACCTTTCGACTCCGCTCAAGGCCAAGAAGCGGGTGCGCACCATTCTGGAGACCGGTTTTGCTCTTCTGGACGAGACGAAAATCACCGCCCGCACTGCTGTAATCCGTACAGCCCTGTCAACGCTCGACTTTATCAAACGCGATGTTAAACGGGATGCAAAGAAAATTCTGAATACATTTGCCGAACAGTGCGGACAGCACGGGCTTTTGATCCGGATTGCTTCCGACGGGTGGCGATTTGCGGAGGAAGATCGTCATCAGCAGGCCCGTCTCGTGCAGATTATGTTCGAGATGTTCGGCGCGGATGCATTCTCTCCGGCCGGGATGCCGGGAGAGGTCGAACTTGCTGCCGATATTTTGCTGCGAGACCTGCCTCAGTTTGCCGCCCGGCTTCGTGACGCCGGCTTTTCCCTCCGGTTGGGCAACGAAGTTATGACGGCTGCTTCCTGGGAATTTCATCTTGACGCTACCACCAGTACCCTGGACTGGTTTGAACTTCGACCGGAGATTCGCTGCAACGGCGAATTATTGAGCGAGGATGAAGTGCGCGGTCTCTTGGGAGGGAACGGGATTATCCGGCGTGACGGTCGTTTGCTGCTGCTGGATGAACTGAACGCGCAGGTGCTGGCCATGTTTGCCGGAGCCATGCCGGTCGGGAAACGGCGCCGCAAGGGAGAACAGGAACTGGTCCGGGTACCGCGCCTGCAAATCCTTGACTGGCTTCTGTTGCGAGGTCATGGTATCACGATTACGCTTTCTCCTGACGATGCCGCTCTGCTTGATAGTCTGCTGAACTTTGAAGCCATACCGGAACGTCCGGTACCGGTTACCCTGATAGCCACCCTTCGCCATTACCAGGTTGATGCCTGGCGCTGGCTGGCTTTTCTCTACGCGCATCGTTTCGGCGCGTGTCTGGCCGATGATATGGGGCTGGGAAAAACGGTCCAGGGGATTGCCCTGCTGGCAGGAATTATCGAGGGAGCCGTCAGTTCATTTGCCTCCCCCGGCACACCGCATCTGATCGTCGTGCCCCCCTCGCTCCTGTTTAACTGGGAAGCCGAAATCGCCCGCTTTCTTCCCGGAGCAAAAGTGTTGCTCTATACCGGCAGCGGCCGCTCTGTCGAAACGTTTGCCGGTTACGACATTGTTGTCACCAGTTACGGCATCGTCCATCGGGACATTGAACAACTTGAACAACTCCGTTTTGACGTGATTGTTTTTGACGAGACCCAGGTGGTTAAAAATCTCAAGGCTGCCACCAGTAACGCCGTCCGCCGTCTTAAAGCGGTTTTTGTCCTGGCGTTGACCGGCACTCCGGTTGAGAATCATCTGGGAGAATACTATGCCATCATGGATCTCTGTCTGCCGGGCCTGTTGGGAAGCCGGGAGGAGTTTGCCCGCCAGATCGGACAGGGGGGACAGGCCGGAATAAACCGGCTGATCCGGCGTACAAAACCTTTTATCCTGCGCCGCAGCAAGCAGATGATTGCTGCGGAGCTCCCCCCGAAGATCGAGACCGATATCCATCTGGAGCTTTCGCCGAAACAGAAACTTCTCTACCAGCGCACGGTGGAGGAGGTGCGGGGACTGGTCAGAGATGCATTTGCCCGGCATCTTCCCGGCCAGGCCCGCATCATAGCCCTGACCGCCATTTTGCGCCTGCGTCAGATCTGTCTGGCTCCGTCCCTCGCTGCACCCGGTTCCTCCGACAGTTCACCCAAGCTGGACTTTTTGGCCGAACAGTTGCTGGAACTGCGCGATGAGGGACACAGTGCCCTCGTCTTCTCCCAGTTTACCAGCTATCTGGATATTATTGAAAAAGGGCTGAAACATCATGGTTTGAACTACGTTCGCCTGGATGGCTCAACGCCGGTCGCTCAGCGCAAAAATCTGGTGAATTCCTTTCAAAACTCTTCGGAACCGGCGGTTTTTCTGATCAGCCTCAAAGCCGGTGGCAAGGGGTTGAACCTGACCCGTGCCACCTATGTCTTTCACATGGACCCCTGGTGGAATCCGGCCGTGGAAAACCAGGCCTCGGACCGTGCCCATCGTATCGGCCAGACCGAACAGGTAACCATTACCCGCCTGATCATGCGCCACACCATCGAAGAGAAGATGATGGTTTTGAAAGAGCAGAAGCTGAAACTGTACAAAGCCATTCTGGAAGAGGGTGAAGGTGGTGCAGGCGCCGGACTGACACGGGAAGATTTTGAGTACCTGCTGGGGTGATTTTTGTTGCATTGAACCGGTGTTGAATATTTCAAGCCACAGGTTTCAACTCTTCAATAATCTTCATCTGTTTTTCAGCGCATTCCGGACACATTCCGTGACTGAACATCGCCTCAGAATGATTGCTGATGTATGTCTCAAGTTGGTGCCAGGATTTCTCGTCGTCCCGGATTTGTTTGCAGTACATACAAATAGGGATGATCCCTTCCAGATGCTTAACCTGGTCACGAGCCTCCTGTAATTCTTTCTCGGTTCGTTCTTTTTCCGCCAAAGCCTCAACCATGGAGTTGAAGGAATTTGAGAACTCCCCAAGAAAATGTACTCTCTGTTTGAAGTCCCCATGTGCGATCTGTTTGGTCTGCCAGATTAAATGTTGAAGAGAAGCATGGAGCTGTTTATATGGCGCCGCAATCTGGTTTCTGACTGGTGGTGGTACCTCAAGATTGCCAGCCGCAAGTTCCGTAATAAATGCTCTGGCATCGTTCCGCTCCGCCAGGTAATCGTTGAATGCCTCAAGCATCTGCAGTAAAGCGGAGTCGCAATCATCTGGTACCGCTACGACCGATGCATGTTCCCCGTGCGTCATCCGGATTAAACGCTGTTGCACTATTTTGAGTATTTCCTGTTCTGTCTGGTTCACTCTGCCGCCCCGGTAGTCACAACAGCTCTAAAACGACACGTACGGTCACCCGTAGCCCAGCAATCAACCTCGCGTACATCGAAGGGTTTACCGGTGTATCCTTGAAATACTCCGGCAATAAAACCTTCGTCGTACTCGCATACTGCAACGCCGGTAACGGGTAATCCGGAACAATCCAAATCCTCGGAAACGGTCAGAGTGAAATCAAGGTTCTCGGCATCTGTTTTTTCCATCCTCATGACGCCAATACGTAATGACTGCAGCAAATCCTGAAGCTGAGCAACGAAGTCGTTTAGAGGTAGCTTTGTATCGAGCATGTTCCGGCAAAATTCCAAACCTGCTTCAAGCCCGGCTTCACGCAACAGTTCTCCGGCAATTTCCGGCGAGAGTTTTCGATTAAGAACATCCCTCATGGTGTATTGCATCAACCGGTATACGGTAACACTCATGGTATTGCCGAGATTCGGTCGTCCCAGTTCGATATCCCCCAAATCTTTCCACTGAAAATTGTAAGGTTTGATTTCTTCAGCCATTAATAAATCCTTATTACTTCCTGGTATGCCCACCTTCACGCAACAAATATAATACTCCGTTGTCCGGTTGCCGTCAATTTAAATGATTTACTTTCTCATGGAAAAGGTTATAATCTGCATTAATTTGGTATAATAAGAACTTCCCAGTGAATAGAAAAAACCAATTAACCTGATGAGTCTTTACCTGCAACGCCCTGGCAGGGAAGCGGCACAATCCTGCTGGTAGAAGATGAAGAACAAGTGAGGCATATTTCAAAAATACTTCGAATAAAATCGGATTTAACGTTCTGGAAGCTGTAAATGGCAAGGAAGCGTTAGAATTGTACCAAAATAACGCCACTGATATTACGGTAGTTATGACAGACATGGGTATGCCTGTTATGGATGGATATGAGTTGTGCCATGAACTGAAAAAACTGAACCCTGAACTTCCGATCATTGTCTCCAGCGGTTATGACGATGCCGAAGTCGGTTCTCGGCTTTCAATAGATGATATTGCGGGTGTTATTAATAAGCCTTATGGCCCCGGTCAGTTACGGGAGGTTTTGAAGAGGGCTTTGGACGGTTCACGGTAGTACCGAGTCAAGCTGACGCTGTGAGGTGTTATCGGTACAGCCAGTTTCTGTCTCGTATGGTCGGAACACTGTTAAGTAAGAATTGGAGAGAACGTATGACCGCCGGCATTTATGAAACATTACCTTCTTGTCCTGTCTGGGACAGGACTAAAATGGAATCCCGTATGATGAACAATAAGGCGTTCATTCGGGAAATGATTAAACATTTTCTTAACGATGTTCCACGGAAGCTTAAAAAAATAGACTCTCTCTTACTAAATGACGATTTTTCCGGCATCAAGTTTCATGCGCACTCCATAGCAGGAATGTCCGGGCAGATGAGTGGCGACCGTGTACACGCCGTTGCGCGTGAAATAGAGCGGTGTATTGCCGCGTCGAGCAGAGATGCTCTGACACAACTGATTTTGGACCTTAACGTACAATTCAAGCTTCTTAGCAAAGAGCTCCGTGATTCACAACGGTAATTCTACCGGATCTCCAGAATAGAGTATTGCGAAACGGGGAGTCGCAATTTTGCGGCTCCCCGTTTTATATCGAGAGAATGCCGGAATGTGGGTGGCGTTTCTGTCAGTATGTCAACAGATACGTGCTGTACGGCAGGTCAATTGCTTTTTCGACCGCCAGGGTACCTACGTCCGCAACCGTGAGTGAACGTGATGCAATTGCATATATATCAGTACCGATGATTACCGATCGGTCTACGTTGTCGGCATACCCATTGATAGTCTTTGCCGGAATTACACCGCGCTGGGTTATACCGCTGTTGCTTACTGAAAAAACGTTGAGCCCCGATACATAGGTTGAATTTATGTTACTCTGGTAAGGGATAGCGAGAATACCGAGGGCATCGTAATAGAGAAACGCGTGGTAATCGTACATGGCACTGGACCACCCCTGGCCCAGTTCATACGAGCCAAGCAGTTGAGGCGTTGCCAGGTTTGTGACATTAAAAAGCTGCAGCTTGTTACCGGTGACCTGACCGGCACTGTTTGCAGAGCGTCCGATGGTGAGCAGGCGGTTGTTATTGGTACCAAGCAGATGCAGATAGGTGGCAAAACCGTCCACATGGAGTTCTCCGGCGACGCGCGGATTGGCAGGGTCACCCAGGTCCAGGGTGTACAGCGGGTCGGTTGTGCGGTAAGTCACCATGTACCCCCGAGTTCGGTCAAAGCGCATGGCGTATATCCTCTCTCCGGGGGCAAGGCCGGTAAGCGTGCCTGTTGCCACGAGCGCACCATTTTGTTCGCCAAGAATTGCCAGCTGATTGCTAAGCCCTTCGCCAAACCAGCCGCCACGGGTGGTGCCGATCCGCATATAGCCGTTGTATTCGCCCATGCTGAACTGATTGTTAATCCAGCCGTTGACAACGCCACTGCCACGGTAGTGCGGCTTTGCCGATGTAGCTGAGATCCCGAACTTGTGCAGCGCGGTTTGCGGCTCCGGATTGTCTGCCGGTATTCCGTTTGCCGCCACCGGGGTAATCCAGAGCCAGTTGTTGCTCGACGCCAGATAAAGAGCGTCCGGCGACATATACAGGGTGCACCAGGAACTGAGAACCGCTGAACTTGCAACAGCCGGAACTGCCGCGGACAGGTCTATGGAGAAAACAAGCGACAGATCGGCGCCGTTTCCCGATTCCGGAATGCCGACATCTTCACAACCAATGGCGGAAAAGACCTCCGGTGTCCCAGCAATCCCGCCGCTGTAGAGAGTTCGGCTGTATGAGGGAAGCAGATCGGCAAGAGAAGCGGCATTAATCCGTTTGATGTTTTCTGTCGTAGCAAGTGTACTGGCCGCGGTGAGCGATCCCTGATCGAAACTTCCTGGAGCCAGGTAGTTAGAGATAGAGACCGGGTTCGGTATGTCGATGGTATAATTGGTGACTAGATAGATGGAGGAGTTGATCCGCCGGGTACCTTGCGCGGCGCCGGGAAAGTCATATCTGACGCTAACGGTGGGCATGGCAACATTTGTGACGTCGTAGCAATACATGCGGGTTATCGTCTGGCCGGGCAGGGTCAAACCGCCGATAACCGGCACTGCCTGACCGGAATAATTGTAGGTTGTAGTGACCAGGGTTACCTGATTACCGTTGAGATAGAGTTCACTGATATAATCCTTGATGTCGATATCGCTGACAATCTCCGTCTGTGCGGCAGGTTGGGCCTTCATAATAATGAAATGACTTCCCCGGGCCAGATAGATGTATGAACCATCGGTTTTGACAAGATCTCCCTCATCCACTCCCTGTTCCTGGACGTTCGTGTCCGAATGCGGCGTGGCGGTTGCGGCAGTTGTTCCCGTTGCCTGGATGCTGGTTGGTGCTGTTGTCGTAATATTCGCATTTAAATCCTTGGCTGCAGACACCCAGCCTGAGTAGGCATACCAGACATTTTGTCGCTTGTAGCGTTTGATTAACTCGGTCTTGAGGCGCTGTTCCAGATCGCTGCAACTGGTGGCATTAATCAGCTTGGCCGGAAGGTTTCCGCCGCCTCCCGGAGTTGTCGGACCCGTACCTCCCGAACCGACTCCGCTGCATCCGGTAAAGAGTGCCGTAGTAACCATACAGATAAGTACTGACCGCCAGGCGGACCAACCGTGAAGTGATACTCTGTTCATTTGGGGGCTCCTTTGGTGGGTTTTCGCGTGGCGCGATTTGTACTCTTGCTGCTTGGGCGAGCACTCTCTGCCGCGGATTCGCTGAAGGTGTACAATCCGATACGAATGCGCTGGTCCTGTGGGCGACCGGCGATACGGTCCGCTTCGATGAGGGCGGTTATGACGGGAACCAGTGTATCGTGAACTGTTTTCCACTGTTTTGACAACAGCGGGTTCAGTGACTCCACCGACTCGGTGGACAGTTCATCGGCAAACACGGCCTGTTCCAGGTGTCTTCGATTATCAGGTAAAACATTGGCAACCGCCGCGTTCATATGATCTCCAATATTATCCCGCAGCAGGCCCAGCATCTGTTCGATATCGCCGTTTGGCACAAAGTCGTCGCGCTCAAGGGATACGCTGTCGCTCTCTTCGTCATGGAGAGCCAGTCCCAGACGGAGCAGTTCGTCCAGCAGGCTGCGCGGATGGACATCACGGGTGATCGACTGGGCGAGGGCTTCAAAGCTCGGTGCGGGCCCCTGTCGTTTGAGCGTACGGGGAATGCCGGTGTTGTCCCTGAGCGCGGGGTCCGTGCTCCAGCGTGCGAACAGTTCCGTTGTCAACGGCGGTTTTGTCTGACGTTCAGGAGTTTCGGATCTTGTCAGGCGCGTCACTTCACGGCGGTTGATGCCGGTGGCGGTACTGATACGGCTGACCGCTCCGTGGTCCGGTGCGCCGGGCTGTAACGCGTCTGCTTCTTGTACAAAGACCTGCTTCAGGATTTCTTCGGCGGCAGGGAAGGTCACGCCATGGGCAAGGCAGAGGCGTGCCAACGGCGCCATAAGGCGGTTCAACGTGTCCGATAGAACCATCTCCGGGCCGGAGAGCTGCACTGTTTCTCCCTGATGAGTCGTGATGGGGGTATTCATAGGAATGTCCGATACGTTGTACGTGTATAAATGTGAATTTTGCACATTTGTTTTAACAATGTAACGGTTGTGTGGTTTTGTCAATAAAAAAATGGAGCAAAAATATCGGACAATGTATTTTTATCGGACGGCAGCAGTTAAACCAAGAGGAGTCGTGTTCACCCTTCCAGTATATTCAGGAAATTCGACACCATAGTCACATCCTGCATCTCCCGAAATTCCCGGTAACCATCGATACCGTCGGCGTCAAGTCCGAGATAGAACCTGGGCCTGGAGCGTGTTAATCCTGACAGGACTTTACCGGTGGCATAATCTTCATCGCGTAGTTTATCTGCCCGGTGCTTCAGGCCGAGTACCAAACTGAACCCCAGCTGGAACAGCCGTTTCAGATGTTCACCGCCCATGATCTCCACTCCGGTTGTTTCATCCCCTTTGCTCAGGTACTCCAGGGCAATGTTCAGATACCCGTACACCCGTTCCACTACCGACTGTATCTGTTCCATGCCGGCGAGATGCGCTTCATCGGCCACCAGCGCGGTATTGATCAGATAATTCAGCTCCATGCGGAACAGATCCGAATCAACCTGGGGTATAATCCGCTCCAGAAACGTCGTGCCGGTCAGGAATGTAACGGGAAGAGTGGATGATTCAACCGTCTGCCGGAGGTTCTTGCTGTGGCCGGGAGTAAACGTTGCCGGGTTGATACGGGAGTAAATCTCAAGAGCTTCATCATGGGGAGGAAAGCCAAGATCGGCAAGGCGTCCCGATTTCAGGTGATAGCACTCTTCCTCTGATTCAATATCAATTTCGCCGCTCACGCTCTCCATGAGCGCCGCGTACAGGGAATTGTCCAGGCGGCAGAGCATTTCCAGGAACATGCCGATTATCGGGGTGTGCGCGGGGTTCTTGAATTTTATCAGGAACACATCATCAAAGGTGTGGTCCCAATCGGTCTGACGCACTTCATCGGTATCGATATCGCCGATGCCCCCTGCGACGATAAGCTCTCTTCCCAGAAACAGGGAGAGAAGGTTGAAATCCAGATGCGGCAACAGTTCCAGAAAATGCTCTTCGCTCCCGAGCATGATATACCCCAGGTATTCGACCGCTTTACTTTCCCGGAACGACCACCCTTTCCAGAGTTCCATATCCAGAATGAACACACACTGCTCCGGACTTGCCAGCGCCAGAAGTTCCATGGCGACAGGAGCGTCGCTTTCCTTGAACAGCCAGTACAACTCGTGGGGCCGCATGGCCCGGGCCAGTTTTGTGTTCTCCGGGTCTCCCAGGATCAGGGGCAGTTTCTCCGTAGGGAGCAGTCGGTCAAGATAGATCCGCTTGTCGTCAAAAGGAAGCGCGCGGAACTCTTCTTCGCCAACCCGCATGTTTGCTGCTGCTGTTACTATCTTTGTTCCGGTTCTGATTTTTTTCGGCATATATGTTCCTTGTTAACGAGGCCAGGCCTGATTTGAATTACTTACTTCGCGTGCTGCCAACGTTCCGGTGCGTCAGTGTGAACCTGAAATTATTCCGTTATCTGAAGGTCTCTCTGCGGTTTTCGCCGCCGCCGTCTCTTTTTCTTCCGCTGTGGCGCCCCGATTTCTTTGGCGAGTTCGGACTGCGGCAGCGACTCCTGCTCTGCTGCCTGGGCACGCCACCACTCCAGCCGTTTGTCAACGTCCTTCATGTCTCCGCAGGCGATTCGGCAGTACTCGATGATGTCGTTGAAATCCTTGCGGGCGATGAATGTCTGCGGCTTGCGACCGGGGATCTGCTTCAGGCGCGTCTGCTGGGCAATGATGTCGCGGAGTGCGAATCCGACGCGGTTCGGGATTTGAACGAACGGGCAGACTTCTCCCAGGAACTCTGCTGTCGCGGCGTCAACACTCTGTTGCCATGGCATACCTTTGGCGCGGAAGGTACCCGCCTTCTCATCAAGGTACTCGCCAAACAAAAGTGCCAGGAGGAGCGGTTGGGAGACCGTACCCCCCTGTTGGACGCGGGCATCGACGCAGGTGAGCATCAAGCCGAAACGGGTATGAGGGAAACCCTCACTTTCGCCGTCCAGCCAGGCGGAGAAAGCCGGGAAAAGCGCCGCAAAGATACCGCTCTGGCGGAGGAGGTCGGAGCACTTCGCCCCTTCTCCCGAAAGCAGTATCTTGAGCATCTCGTCGTAGAGGCGCGGCGGCGAGGCCTTGATAATGGTTTCGGCAGCGTGTACCAGCGCCTTCCCGGTTTCTTCTTCCATCGTGAAGCCGAGCAGGGCGGCAAACCGTACCGCCCGCAGCATCCGCACCGGGTCTTCCTGAAACCGGACCGCCGGATCGCCTATGGTGCGGATGATGCCGGCAGACAGGTCGGCAAGACCGCTGCCGTAGTCTATGATCGAGAAATCGGAAATGTTGTAGGCAAGAGCATTGACGGTGAAGTCGCGGCGCAGGGCGTCTTCTTCGGGGGTGCCGTAGATGTTGTCCCGCAGGACCATGCCGTCGTCATCTTTCAGCATGTGCGGGTGCCGTTGCCGCTTCTCCATTCCGTTCGTCTCAATCGCTTCCGGTTCCGGTTCATCAGATGCCTGGGAACGAAAGGTTGCCACCTCGATGATCTCTTCCTTGAAGTTAATGTGCGCGAGGCGGAAGCGCCGACCGACCAGACGGCAGCTGCGGAACAACCGCTTCACCTCTCCGGGGGTGGCGTTGGTGACGACGTCAAAATCCTTCGGTTCCCGTCCGAGCAGGAGATCGCGCACGCAACCGCCGACGAGAGACGCAACAAAGCCGTTATCCTTCAACCGGTAGAGAACACGCAGGGCATTCGGGCTCATGAGTGTGCGGGAGATCCCGTGCTCCTGACGCGTGATAATCGCCGGGCCGAACTTTTCGGGGTTTTTATTCTTTTTCATGCAGTACTTATACCTAACCCCATAGCCGGAATGCAAGAGCGTAGGATAATGGCTGATTATAACGTCACAGTATCTCGAATGGCTGAACCTTCATTTTATAGCCACCATGCTTTTTCAACGGTCCGGGAGCGCAGGCAGCAGTCTGCGGTTGGCCTGGCGCACAAAGGTTCCATACCGGTTCCGGCGACGTCACTCCGGGTTCGGGACCCCGGTTTTCGGATGGCGTTCGAACTGCGCTCGCGGGGGCCGGAGCCGGTTCCGCTCCATGTCCGGAAATTGAAGCCGATTCCTCTTGCTTTGTCTGTCCATTCGCAGGTCAGGGCAGTGGCCGGGGCAGTGCTCAAAACCCCCGGCTACCCGATTGGGTATAATTCTGGCGCTTGACCGATACCAATAAATATTATAAGGTAATATCATAACTGCATTGATGGAGGCGATCTCATGCAAAAAAATACCAGCGTTACCCTTGGTAAACACTACGAAAATTTCATTTCTCAGCAGGTTGTCCAAGGCCGTTTTGGTTCAGCAAGCGAAACAATTCGTGCCGGTCTGCGACTGCTGGAAGAGCGGGAAACCAAGCTGTCCTTGCTCCGCCGTGCACTTATTGAAGGTGAAGAAAGCGGCACCGCTGATTATTCGCTTAAGAGCTTACTTTCTGAACTTGACGGTGAAAGTTTCAGCTGATGCTCGCTTTTACCCTCACAAATTTGGCGAAGGCCGATTTGAAAGATATTGCTAACTTCACGCAAAACCGTTGGGGGCGTGAACAGCGCAACTTGTATCTACAGATGCTGGACGTTTCGTTTCAGCAATTGGCCGACAACCCGCTCAAAGGGAAGGATTGCAGCGATATTCGAATTGGCTACCGAAAATTGAATGCTGGCAGCCATGTGATTTATTACCGTCAGACTCTTGCCGATACGATTGAGATTGTCCGTGTTCTGCACGGACACATGGACATTAAAACACGCCTTTCTGAGTCGTAATACGGGATGTCCCTGATTATTCGTGGTTGGATGCTTGTCTAATGTGTGAACCAATTCCGCCAGACGCATAAAACAGCCTCGCGAGCAACCATGCCGTTACCGGCGCCAGAAACACCGCTGCCGTCACCAGCGGATTTTCGTTCCACTGTCCCAGAATATAATAGGGAATCTGCACCTGATACGTCAAAAATACCACCCAACAGAGGATCAACCCCGCCGGACCGGCGCAGAACGGCAGGAACAGCGCCAGGCTGAGGGCATACCATGGTTGCAGAGTCGGCGTAAGAAGAAGCAGCGCCATGGTCGTTGCATGGCAGGCGGCTAATGCCTGGCGAGCTGTTGAGAATGGAGATCCGGAGCGATTGATGCTGCGGGCAAAGCGAAGCAGGATCGCGGTCACGGCCAGCAGGAAAGCGGTTGACAGGATCAGACGGGCGGTTGCCCCTGAACCGGTCAGGCTGCGCAGTGTGGTGAAGGCGAAACCGGCAAACTCCCAGTTGCGGGCGTAGGTGTCCAGGCTGTCGGCCATGTTGGCCAGATGCGGTAGAAACGGCGCCATCAGCAGTGCCAGTGATGCGGCAAACCCGGTAATGAAGAAGTGCCGCTGCCGTGCCGGAACCAGCAGAAACAGCAGCGGCGCCAGGATAAACGGAAACAGCTTAACAAGTCCGGCGGCGGCCAACAGAGCGCCTGACAGCAGGCAGTGCCACCGTTTGACCGTACGTTCCCGTCCCGCCACCAGAAGGCAGAGCGCCCCTGTCAACATGGTCAATCCCGCGCCATCCACATGTCCTGATCCCGCAATCTCCAGTACCGGTAACGGATTCCAGGCGTAGATCGCCGCCCGCCACACCGGCATTTCCAACCGTCTCAGCAGCGCCATCAGCAATGCGCATAATCCCATATCAAGCAGTACCAGTAGAAACTTGAGACCGGTGATGGTGCCGCCCAAAGCGGCCCCTCCGGCAAATACCACCTGGGCGGCGGGGGGATAGATGGTGACAAACTCCGGGTGATTGATACGCGAGTGGATGGCGGCCAGCGCGGGTTGCACAGTGGTGGCCGAAGGTGCGGCAGCGTAGGGATTGCTCCCGTGCAGCAGCGTGCAGCCATCCCACAGGTAGCGGTTTATGTCATCGGACAGTTGTGGCGGATTGAACAGAAACATGAGACGGAGCAGCAGCGCTACGGTCAGAATGGTGGCGGATGACATGGTGATTTTGCAGCGTTCGCCGAAATAGAGCAAGCCTGCAAGCAGCAGTGTCATGGTCGCCGTAACGCCGACCAGCAGCGGTACGGCCAGGCGCAGCTCCGGCTGAAGAGCGAGAATGGCAGAGGAGGAGATCAGGGTAAAAAGAAGGGTCCTGATTATACTATTAGTCATCCTTTCTGATTCGCACCACCTGACTGACACCCGGCATGGTTTCAATTTCATGGTCGTTCAGAGTGCCGGTATCACCAATTACACCGATGATGGTACGGTTAGCCCCGGTTGACTGATGGATGTCGAAATCACGGGTAATCAGATATTCCTTTATTGAATCAAGTGCCGTTTCTTCAGCATGTGTTTTCATTATAATCAACATGAGTTATATGCCCCCTCTAAGCTTCTTCGCTATGTGACATGATGCGTTCCAGTCGCCTGGATTCATCAACAACGCGCTCAAACATTCTCACGATGGCTTCATCATCCAGTGGTCCCGGATTATCCTCTTTCATGCGGTTAAAAATTCTTTTTTCACGGGCCGGATCAAATACCGGTAAGTTCAGCTCTTTTTTTGCATGGCCGATTTCAAGCGCCAGTCTGGCGCGCTCGTTAAAGATACGTAGCAGCACATCATCCAGAAGATCAATCCGTTTACGAATTTCGCTTATATCCACGGTTACGGCTCCTTTAAAAACTGTTTCTTAACAAAACTGTCTTTTTTTTCATTTACATCATCAAGGAACGGGTAGTCGAGATTGTAATGCAATCCGCGAGATTCCTTCCGTTTTTGAGCGCAGGTGATGATCAGTTCGGCAACGGTGGCGATATTGCGCAGTTCAATCAGGTCAGAGGTTACATTGAAATTCCAGTAATACTCGTCGATCTCTCCCTGAATCAGCTTTATGCGGTTCATGGCACGTGCCAGTCGTTTGTCGGAGCGTACTATGCCGACGTAATTCCACATGGTACGCCGGATTTCATCCCAGTTCTGGGAGACGACAACCATTTCGTCACTGTTGGTCGCAGTACCCGCATCCCACGCCGGAATGTCACGATAGTCGGATGGAAGCGATGCAATAACGTCGCGTGAATGGCGAAAGGCGCGGCCTGCATAAACCGCAGCTTCCAGCAGCGAGTTGCTTGCCAGACGGTTGGCGCCGTGCAGTCCGGTAAAGGCCGTTTCCCCGATGGCATACAAGCCGGGAATGTCTGTCTCTGCGTCAAAGTTAACCGCCACTCCTCCACACAGGTAGTGGGCGGCAGGTACGACCGGGAGCCACTCTTTGGTCATATCCAGGCCAAAATCCATGCAGGTCTGGTATATGTTGGGAAAACGATTGCGGACGACTTCAGCCGGTTCGTGGGTAATGTCCAGGAAGGCGCAGTCATCACCGCTGGTTTTCATTTCATTGTCTATGGCGCGAGCAACGATATCGCGGGGCGCCAGGTCTTTCAACGGATGATATTTTTCCATGAACGCAGTGCCGTCACGACGACGCAGGATAGCGCCTTCACCTCGTACCGCTTCTGAGATAAGAAACGATTTGGCCAGAGGATGGAACAACGTGGTGGGGTGGAACTGCATGAATTCCATGTTCGCAATTGTGGCGCCGGCGCGATACGCCATGGCGACGCCGTCTCCTGAAGCAACGTCCGGATTGCAGGTATACAGATACACTTTCCCGGCGCCGCCGCTGGCCAGCAGAGTGATCTTGGAGCTGAAGGTAATGACGGAATTTTTCTCAATGTCCAGTACGTATGCGCCCAGACAGCGGTTTTGCTCCAGTTGGCGGCGTTCGATTTTGGCTGATGTAATCAGGTCGATGGCTATATGGTTTTCGTAAATCGTAATCGCCGGGTGCTGTCTGACCGCTTCGACCAATGCCCGTTCAATCTCGCGACCGGTGATGTCTTCGGCATGCAGAATACGCCGGGCGCTGTGCCCGCCCTCGCGGGTCAGGTCATATGATTCGCCGCTGGTTGTGAACTTTACTCCCCATTCAATAAGGTTACGGATGGTTTGCGGACCTTCTTCAACCACCATTCTGACAACATCTTCATGGCAAATTCCGGCCCCCGCAACAAGCGTATCCTCGACATGGGCATCAAAAGAGTCTTCGTCGGAATAAACGGAAGCGATGCCACCCTGGGCATACTTGGTAGCTGATTCTGAAATATCACGTTTGGTGACAATGGCGACGCTGCCATGGTTAGCCGCTTGAAGGGCAAAGGAGAGACCGGCGATACCGCTGCCGATAACAAGGAAGTCGCTTTCGATGCGCATGGTGTCCCTTTCGGAAAGTGGAGGCATTAGGAGCGCGATTATCGTACTCGTCCGGGTACTTTGTCAAGCAAAGAGGGGTGCGTTTTATACATTAAAGCGGAAGTGCATTACGTCACCATCCTTGACCACGTATTCCTTCCCTTCAAGTCGCATCAGCCCCTTTTCCTTGGCGCCAGATTCGCCATTGCAGGCAATATAGTCAGTAAAACCTATTACTTCGGCCCGGATAAACCCTTTTTCAAAATCGGTGTGAATTACGCCGGCCGCCTGCGGTGCTTTGGTACCGTTGACAATTGTCCAGGCGCGGACTTCCTTTACGCCTGCGGTGAAATACGTGATGAGACCCAGCAGAGCGTAGCCGTTCCGGATAAGGCGATCAAGGCCCGCTTCCTCCAGCCCCATATCATCAAGGAAAGCATTTTTTTCCGAACCGTCAAGCTCGGCAATTTCCGCTTCAAGCTTGCCGCAGATCACGACGACACCGGCTCCTTCGGAAGCGGCAATTTCATGCACCTTGGCTACATTCGGATGGCTTCCACCCAGGTCGTCTTCAGCAACGTTGGCAACATACAGCACCGGTTTGTCGGTCAGGAGGTGCAGATCGCGCATCCATATCTTTTCGTCATCACTCTGGGCGACGCCCTGCAGTTTCTTGACCTGTTCAAGCAGAGCCCGTACCCGAAGATAGAAATCAACCTCATCCTTTGCCTTTTTGTCGCCGCTCCGCGCCATTTTTTCGGCACGCTGCAATTTCTTTTCGATTGTGTCAAGATCGGCCAGGGCAAGCTCGGTATTGATCACCTCAATGTCGTCAGCCGGGGAAACGCGCCCGTTCACATGGACAATGTTATCGTCATCGAAGCAGCGCACAACATGAACAATAGCATCGACACTGCGAATGTGGCCAAGAAACTGGTTGCCGAGGCCTTCACCCTGGCTGGCGCCTTTGACAAGTCCGGCAATATCGACAAATTCAATAGTCGTCGGCTGCATTTTTTGAGGGTTTACGATTACGGCCAGTTGGTCCATCCGTGGGTCAGGTACCTGGACTATGCCGACATTCGGCTCAATAGTACAAAACGGATAATTCGCCGATTCCGCACCGGCCGACGTGAGAGCATTAAAGATGGTGGATTTGCCGACATTCGGCAGTCCGACTATTCCGCAGTTAAAACCCATAGATCTATCCTTCCAGAAAATTCTTGTTATTAAAGAGGCTCATTGCTTTTGGCACTCCTTCTTTAAGCATTGCTTCAAACATTTCAATTCCGCCGTCGAGTATTCGGGAAAGAACTTCCATTTGATCAGGAGGAATCTTGCCAAGGACATGTCCGGTAGTATCTCCATGCGGTGATTTGCCGATACCTATACGAAGCCGGGTAAAATCGCCTTTGCCAAGGTTTTCCATGATGGAACGCAAGCCGTTATGTCCGCCATGTCCGCCCCCCTGTTTGAAGCGTACGGTTCCAAAGGGGAGATCAAGCTCATCGTGGACGACGATCAGATGTGAAATCGGGAGCTTGTGGAACTGGAGAGCCTGCATGACGGAATTCCCGGACAAATTCATGAATGTCTGCGGTTTAAGCAGAATCAGGCGATGGCCGGAAAAGCTCCATTCTCCCGAAAGGGCGGAGAACGTTTTTTTCGAAATGGAGAGATTCTCCAGATGAGCAAGGCGATCCAAAAAAAGAAAACCCGCGTTATGGCGGGTCCATTGATACGTGGGGCCGGGATTACCCAGCCCCGCAACTATAAAAGTACTCATACGCAATTCTGTCCGGATCTGTTACGCGGCCGGAGCATCTTCCTTGGCTCTGCCAAGAACGCTGACGACAGGAATCTTGGGCTGGTCAAGAAGAGTAATACCCTCCGTCAGCGGAATCTCGCCGACATGAATCGAGTGGGCAATCTTGAGATCGGAAACGTCAATGGTAATGCAGTCGGGGATGTTTCCCGGCAGGCATTCTATGTGCAACTCGTGGTGAGCCAAGTCAAGCAGCCCCCCTTCTTTTACGCCGATTGCAGTACCCACCAGAACGACAGGAACGGTGACCCGGAGTTTTTCATTCGGGTTGATACGATGGAGATCGACGTGCTTGAGTGTGCGCTTGATCGGGTCACGCTGAATATCGACAACAATTGCAATATTCTGGTCCAGACTTCCGCCACCAATCAAGGTGATCAGGTTGTTTTGTCCACCAGCACCGGAAATAGCTTCCTGCAGATCACGGCTTTTGACGCTGACGGTCACCGGGTCAAGACCCTTGCCGTAAACAACACCTGGTACCATATCAGCGATGCGAAGTCTCCGGCTTACACCGGTACCGGTTTTAGTGCGTAGTTCGATAGTAAGTTGTTTCTGTTGCATACGTTCCTCCACGTGTAGTGACGGGTAGATCCCGTCCTATTTCTAATTGAATAAGGTGGTGCTAAACAAATAACGAACTGACCGATTCATCCTCATGAATGCGCCTGATGGCTTCGGCTAAAAGGTCCGCCACCGAAAGCGTCCTGATTTTTGATGTAACAGTCTCATGGGCACTGCCGGGGATTGTATCGGTTAATACAACCTCTTCAATATCTGATGAATTGATCCGTTCAATTGCAGGACCGGACAATACGCCGTGTGTTGCACAGGCATAGATGGCTTTTGCGCCGTTTGCTTTGAGCGCTTTGGCTGCCTGAGTAAGGGTTCCGGCTGTATCAACCATATCGTCAAGGATAATGGCAATTTTATCTCGTACGTCACCGATCAGGTGCATTACTTCTGCAACGTTCGGTCCGGTACGGCGCTTGTCGATGACGGCAAGTGAGTATTGAAGGCGCTTGGCGAATGCGCGGGCTCTCTCGGTGCCACCGGCATCAGGGGAAACCATGACCACTTGTTCGCCGCTGAAACGGTCTTTAAGGTATTTGAGAATAACCGGCGCAGCGTACAGATTGTCGACCGGAATATTGAAAAAACCCTGGATCTGGCCGGCATGCAGGTCAATCGTAACAACCCTGTTGACTCCGGCAGTCGTAATAAGATCGGCAACCAGCTTGGCAGTAATCGGTGTACGGGGTGCTGCTTTCCGATCCTGACGGGCATAACCGTAATACGGAATTACCGCGGTTATGGTTGCTGCCGACGCCCGCTTCAGTGCATCGGTGATTACCAGCAACTCCATAAGGTTGTCGTTTGTCGGCGCACAGGTGGATTGGACAACATACACATCGCGACCCCGGACATTCTCACCGATTTCAACCATAACCTCACCATCGGAAAAACGTCGTACCCGAGCGGCGCCAAGCGGCACACCGAGGCAATCGCATATTCTCTGAGCCAGATCTGGATTTGAGTTGCCGGAAAAAATCTTAATCTTATCATACATGGTGATCAAACACCTTTCAATAGGGATCAGAGTGAAATATATGTGCGAAAGGATGATTATATACTGAAAATTTTACCAAAAAGCAACCTCTTTCGATGCATAGCGCCATGAGTATGGAGAGTTATGTGCCGCTTTTATGATTTTTTCACGATGATTCCCTCATTCAGGGCAAAGACGAGAAATTCATCCGCTTCGCTGCCGGTGAGACCGGTTCCGGGCACGCAGCTTTTACAGACTCCTCCGTCACGAATCTGTTCCAGCAGTGGTATGTACTGCGCTGAGAGTGATTCCGTGCATATCATGTGGTCATGCCGGTATATGACCGCTTGAGAGCCGGATTGGCCGAGGTGCTCGTACATCCGGCGGATATGCGGTTCTCCGCACGCAAGAATTTCCTCAATATCGTACCTGAAATGAGCAATCCGGACTGAAGGGGCAAGCGAGAAAAAAGTATCAAGCAGGGTGCCTGATATCCTGGCTTCTCCGTGCAGTTCCGGTGATGGAGCAAGCAGGACTGCGGCATAGTGATGGTGGTAGGTTGCAATATCAAGAACAAGCGGCAAAAATTTCCTTATTTTTTTGTCATGAAACAGATATTTCAGAAACAACAGCTGCTGTTCCCAGATTTCCTCATCACTGAAATCGGACTCGTTTGTTGTCGTTCGGTCGCCCCGGAAATCAGTCAGCCAGTCGCTGAATTTCTGTAACAGGTCGGACGGTTTCAAGCCAAGAACGGCACAAACGGCATTAAACCATGCGACCGCTTTGCCACGTGTATAAAAAATGTCGCATGCTGCGGCAAGCCGGGCAGCTGCGGCCATGTCGGCGATGCTGAAACTATCCGAATCCAGAAGAATGTAGGGAGGTTTTCTGTCCCAGCGCATATTGAGTGCGGTCCCGTGAGCCTCCAGTCGCGTTCCCGGCAGCACGGCAAGCGGAAATATATCAAGATGATTCGGATAGAGCGACAGAGCATAGTCGAGAGTGTGACGGAAACCGTCCAGGGTATCGCCCGGCAGACCATAGATCAGGTCAAAGCCGAAAACCGCGCCGCTCTCATTCAGCAGGCCGGTCTTTGCCGTAAAGTCGGACCTGTTGAATGAGCGTCCCACCAGTTTCAGAACATCCCGGTCGGCGCTTTGCAATCCGATCTGCAATGAACAGGCAATCCGGGCAAAAAGGTCTGCCATTTCACGATCAATGAATTCATTGCGAATCTCAAAATGAAAGTGAATGTCCGGCGCATACTTTTTTATCATTCTCAGGATTTGTTTGGCCCGTTCACGATCACGGTTGAAGGTTGAATCAAGCACAAAAATCTGAGAAACACCGGTGGCGGCAAAATGTCGTAATTCGGATTCCACTCTTTCCAGGGAAAAATGCCGTACGCCATGGATTCCGCGGGAATCGAAACAAAAGTCGCAGGTGAAGCTGCAGCCACGCGATAATTGCCAGAGTATGCCGGGGGTGACCCTGGTATCGATGATCCCCGTCAGGTACGGTGATGGCAACGTATCCAGGTCTGTTACCGGGGGTGGAGGCAAAGAGATTGCAGAGCCGGGAAGCAGAATGCCGGGTATTCCCTCGTAATCGCCACCCACTGCACGTGTGTGACAAAATGATAAAAAGGGCACTTCTCCTTCTCCGACAATAATAACGTCGAAGATTCCCCGTTGCGTTATGGATTCAGGGGCGGCGGTGACTTCCGGACCGCCACAAAAAAGTGTGATCTCCGGATTGCTGCGCCGCAGTTCCGCGGCAATTTCACAAACGAGGTTACGATTCCAGACATACATCGAAAAGCCGATTGCGTGAGGTGGCGGGGCAATCAGTTGTGCAACGCAGGAGACGGCATTCTGACCCAGAAAAAAATCAACGAGGCTTATCGAGGCGGCGCTTTTGAGAGCATACGCCTTAAGAAAAGCGCTCGCCAGCGGAATTGACTGCGGAGAAGGGCTGGGGTGAATCGAAACGAGGGTTATATTCACGCTACTCAAGCATACCATACTTGATGAGCATCGCTCTAAGATTGCCGTACTCAACAGGTTTGACGATATAGTCGGTGCAGTCGCCCTCCAAAAGCGCCGTCATCATATCTGTGGGCGAACCGAGTGCCGTAGTCATTATGATGGTCGCCTGGTTACTCTTATCGATGCCGGTTTCTATTTCCAAAGCGCGCATTCGTCTCAGAGCTTCCTGTCCGTCCATTTCCGGCATTACTATGTCGAGAAATACGAGAGAATAGGCTGTTCCGTTTTGTAACGCTTCCTCAAAATACTTCAAGGCTTGAATGCCGTTTATCGCTTTTGTAACTGACCTTACGTCCAGACTAAAGAGAATAGCCTCCAGCATATCCGCTTGAAAACTGGAATCGTCGACAATCATGATTTTTCGGGTTTGTTTCATTCCATTCCCCCATTCGTCGGTACTGGTGTAAGGTACTGATGATATTTTAACTTATTGAAGTTGAATAATGGCTGCATTCGTATACCGGCAGTTAGCCGGCGGCATCTTTTATTTCCCTGATAACCTCAATCTGTCTCTGGAAAATATAGTGCGATATTGCACGTTCAAGCAGCTTGTCGGGATAAATGGTGAACTTATAATGATACGGAAGAGAATCATCTTTGATGTCAATCAGTTTGGCCGAAACATTGACGTTGAAATCAAGGTTTTGTTCCGGTTGTTTCAGGGTGAACCGGATTGTTGTTTCTGTTCCTGTCGCCATCGGAACATAGCGATCAATAACGATATTCAGCCCGGAAAGTGAAATGTCGAACAGCTGGCCACTGATGTTGCCAAGTGGTGATTCGATGACCGTATAGGGGGATGGCTCCAGCATCATTCTGATGAAATTTCTCCGCTCTGCCATAATTTCAACATAGGAAAATTTAACAAAAGATGCGGCTTGTTTCTTGACGTTGACATACTGGACCTGGGCAAATACATCATGCTTTAAGAGGGGACTCCGGATAAAGGTTGAACGGCTCTGTTCAATGGCAAATGCCTGTTCCGCCTTCACGTTCAAGTCGATGGTACCTTTTTCGATTGAGGTTATGGTTGCCGGATAAGAGAGAGGCAGCCCTTTGTAATAGTTTATCAACTTGAGCACCGCTTTTGGGTTTGCTTTCAGTATCGAGACTATTTCAGCCAGATCTTCGTCAAAGGTCTTCCGGATACGGGTACTGTATAGGTCCGTAATATTCATATCATCCCTGTTGATAGTGGTTGCTGGTTAACAAATATATGGAGTAAAAACGTCTAATTGCAAGACCCTCTCATATCAGATTCAAGTTGCTCAAGAATTGCATCATTCGCGTACAATGCACTGATTTCCGGAACCACATCGTGAGGCTGGATAAAACGAGGGTACGTGTTCAATTCGTACCCGATGCTATTGAAATTGACCAGACGGACAATAGCCAACAGGGTATCATGGGGATCAAAAGAATCTGCGTGGTGGTTTGCTACTATGGAACTGTACAGGGGAGGAATATCCCAGTGATACATGATTCGAAACCCTTGTTCAACGTGCATGTCGGAAAATACGTCCAGTACGGTTTCGCGGTCGAGTTCGAACCTGGTTTCACGGTTAAGGCTGATCTGTTCCACAGCCTTTAAAAGATAGAGTTTACCTATGTCGTGGAGAAGGCCGGCGAGGTAGGCTTGATCGCCCAGTTCACGGTGACCGGTACTGACGGCAAGCGATTGGCACCCTATTGCGCACGCATGGGAGTGGAGCCAAAGGCCCTGCATTATGTCGTTCACTATGGGGATGCTGGACGCATGGAGCGCGGCCTGTGACGCGGCCATGGCGATATTGGTTATCTGTTTTGCACCAAGACGATTTACGGAATCCTTGATGGTTTCCGACTTGTAGCGACCCATGTATGCCGATGAATTGGCCATTCTGAGGATCTGTATCGACAACGCCGGATCTTTGTTGATCGTCTCAATGACATCCCGGATTTCAATATCAGGATCGGCCAGTAACTGAAGTAGCTCCAGTGCGACGGAATTGAAAACCTGTAATTCGATGGGCTGCCGGCAAATGTGGTAGCGGAGGTCAAGAGAAAAACTCATTTTCATCCTCTCGTTAATAGCTTTTTCCAAAATGCGGATTATGAGGAATATAAGTTAGATGGTGACAATACCACCGTAAAAGCGCCTCCGTCAAAGCAATTTTGGCATATGAATCTTATTTTATTAGTGGAATCTTAATCATATTATCATGGTCGGCAAGTTAGGAGTTGTTTTCTGCGATTATCTGGCAGAAAATGGCGAGGAAGGCACATGAACGTAACGAGGTGATTCATGCCAGAAACTCCGCCGGCAGGCAAAGACAATCTTCGTATCCGGGAAATGACGATAGATGATTTTCCAGAGGTCTTCCATATCGGAGAGGAGGTATTTACCGCCGAGTCCTTTCAGAGTCTCTACCGTACCTGGGACGAATTTGAAATTACGACTCTCTTTAATTCGGACACTGAGCTCTGTCTGGTGGCGGAAGGTGGTGGGAGAATACTCGGATTTGCTCTGGGAACAACGGTTACGAAACACAACTCACCCTGGAAATACGGCTATTTGGTCTGGGTGGGAGTTCGCAGTGATATTCAGCAGGGTGGTGTGGGAAGTGGATTGTTCAAGGAAATCAAGCACAGAATGAAAGAACAGGGGGTAAGGATGATGATTATAGATACGTCTGCCGACAACCTGCCGGCGATTAAGTTTTTTCAAAAGCAGGGATTTGGTGATATTCAGGAGCATGTCTATATGTCTCTCAACCTGACGCGAAAGAGTAGAAAAAAATCGGTAAAAAAACCTTGAGTGCCCGACTGGAAAAGGTGTGGCGTGCCATCAACGCCGATCGGCTGCGAAAAATATTTATTGATATGCTTGATATCTATTCGCCGTCCGGTAAAGAAGAGGATATTCAGATTTATCTTGAAGATTTGCTTCTCAAGGCAGGTTTTAGTGTGGAGCGTCAGGAAGTGGACGAGGATCGCTATAATCTGCGAGTTACCATTGGTCCCGAAGAGCCGCTACTCTACCTGGTTGGGCATGTGGATACAGTCCCGGCCTGGGACCTTGATACGTTTGGGCCGTTTCAGGAGGAAGGAGGCGTCATTCGGGGGTTGGGGAGCGCCGATATGAAGGGTGGGTGTGCCGCCATGGTTGAGGTGTGGCTGGCTATGGCCGACGCTCTGGAACCCTCGGAGTTTCCTTCTGTTGGGCTCTTGCTGGTAGTCGGGGAAGAAGATAACGGCGCCGGCAGTATGACGTTCCTCGAAACCTGTTCTCCTCCATGGGTCGTTATTGGTGAACCGACCAGCCTGGCGGCCAAATTTTCCCATTTTGGTTATCTGGAAGCCGGATTTGTCACACGCGGACTTCAGAGCCATTCTTCACTTCCCGAATTGGGGCATAATGCCGTTGAATCGATGCTGCGAGTTTTATTGTTTCTGGGGAACGATCCGTTGTTTGATCGTTCAATATCGGAGATCGTATATTCCATCAGGGAAATGAGATCGTCACAGGCGGGGTTTGTCGTTCCAGATCGTTGTGAAACCTGGATTGATATGCATCTTCCGCCGGACCATGATCCGATTGCCCTCCAGGATGCGATTCGCCGGATTGTCGCGAATTTGGATCAGATCATACCTGGACTGGATCTTGACGTAACCTTCGATTTTGCCTCCTCCGGTTATAACCTTGGCAGCAACAACCAGGCCGGGAAAATTTTACGGGAGGTTTATCCACACCTTGGTTTGTCGTTACAAATGGACCCGTTTCGCTCCCATTCCGACGGCAATCTTTTTTTTGCTGCAGGGGTAAAACCGCTTGTTCTCGGTCCGGGATCTCTGGAAACAGCTCATACGCCCGATGAACGGGTGAACTTTGAGGAAATATCATGTGCGGCCCGTATTTATGCCGCGCTCTGTCTCGGGATGGGGGGAGGGGGAGTGTGATTGTTACCCTTTTACGTCTGCGGCCGCTTGCGTGTTCGTCATCAGGTCTTGCGTTTTTGCTACCATCTCCGGGGGAATCTGATAGATGACGTTACTGTTGCTGTCCTCATATTTGATTCGAAGCTTGCCTTGAGCATTATATGACTCGACAACGTGGCTCATGGATCGAACCGGTTTTTTATTGCCAGCATTTCCTGTAATCGGAGAGGGTTTTTTCGTCGCAGAACTGTCTTCGGAATTTGTAGATGAAATGGCGCGTTGATCGTTTTGAGCGGAGGAGGGTGCGTTTGCCGCAGAAGTATCCTTTGTCTGTAATAATGACGAATTTATATTAAAAGGATTCAGCTGCAGTGCCCCAGCACCACCTGCAATCGAATTAATGCCCATGATAAACTCCAGCTATGCCCCATACCACCGGTGTATGGATAGCATATGTTATTTAAGCAAATGCACTAAACGCAGTTGTTTTTCCGCTCCCATTTTCTGCCGGCTTCTGGGTTTTGTTGTCTCCGCTGCTTGAGAGCTTGTTCAGAGCTTGTGAAGAAATTGCAACTGTGTCGGTTTTGGCGGAAACGGCCGTTTTTTGCGACGCTTGGCCGGCCTGAGGCGCAGTTGCAGTTTGGTCCGTTTTCGCTTTTGGAGTTACAAGCGCAGGATTAACAGTGAAGCTGTTGGGAGAAACGGACATCGTTGATGACATTGGAATCACCTCCGGACAAAATTATACTCATACGTACATTATCGGTGTTTTGCCATATTTTCTAAAGAAAAAAATCACGAGTAGAATAAAATAAACAAAAAAAACGGGATTGCAGAAATCTGCAATCCCGCTCTATGATGTATCGGGCACCTACTATTTTCCCTTTCCCTTATATGCGACTATAGTACCTGCTTCGATTCTCACCGAAGTCGGGAGAACGGAACTTAAATGTTCCCTTACCCATATTCGTGATTGTTCATTTGCATCAATTGCTTCTGAAAGTGTCTTGAACAGGGTAATTGACATCATGGCATTATTTCCCAAATTGATCCAATAGTACTCAACAAATCCGGGCAAAGCTGAAATTAACGGTACAAATATTTCATCAACTTTTTTTGCAGCCTCTTCCGGATTCGTAACATTTTCATAACGCCTCACCGTAGCATACATTTTCTGTTTCACTTCGCCCTCCGGATTGTCATTTGATATGAATAGTTTTTTTAATCTAATGTTTGTGCTGCGGGGTTCAGATTAAAGGTAGTTCCTCTGATAAGTGGAGTACGCCACTTTCCGTAAATACGACTGGTATCATTCTTATCACTAATCCACCACTCTACTTCTTCCCCAATTATATGGGCCAATGGGACATAGCGCTTTCCAGCCTCCATCTCAAAGGTAAATGTTACTTTTGACTTGGCTGTATTTCCAAGTATCGTAGCTGAGTCCTGGAAAAGAAAAGATAGCTTGTGGATTCCTGGGGACAATGTCCAAACAAGGCTATTATGAGAATCATCACCATACAATCGTTTAAACGTCTTTTGTTCGGCATATGGATTTAAATCATCAATGCCAATTACCTTGATTCCATGTAAATTATTTGGATCGAGTTTAATGGTGTCAAAGAGAGCCGCTTCGTTACCAAGACTTTGAGCGTTTAATACAAGTGACTTCGGAATACACCCAGTTGTGAGGGGTGACATGGTCAATAACCATACAAGCAAAAAATAACAACGGTTACAGATGATTTGCTGTTTCATTTACACATTTTACCGGAATGTACTGACATTTAGTCCCCCATTTATTTATTTCAGTTTTCAGACTAAATAAGCATGAAATATATTGCAAGTGCTTTTTTTACACTAATTTGCACTCTTTTACTCTTGATTGTAACTGAAGAAAAAAAGGGCATGAAGGCGTTAGCCACCAGACCCTGTAGATACTCATGTATTCAGTTGTGGTACTATCTTGGTTGTCTATCCTTTAATATTAGCTGCGGCTTGTGTGTAAGTCATCAACTTTTGGGTCTTAAGCACCATTTCTGATGGCGTCTGATTAGATTACATTGCTACCGCTATCAACATACTTGGTAACAGCCTTACCACTGGCTTGAACGTAGCCGTTCCATCTGCCACCGAATTTATGCCCATGATGGACTCCTCAAATTATCAGGCTTTACCACTGGCAGCTTCAGATACTTTTTCTGAAGACAGTTCCTGAGCTTCTAATGCTGCTGGATCACCATCGCTTGCTAATGCCTGAGCTGCTTTGGATATTGTTACTGTATCTGTCTTAGGTGCAGATGGTGGTGCTTTAGCTGCCTGTATCTGAGCAGCAGGTGGTGTGTATGCTGCTGCTACGCTGCTTGATGATATACCTGATACTGACATATAGATACCCTCCGGTTGGATTTAAAAGTGTTGTTACCTAGTTTCTGTCCGCGAAGGGCATATTTGAAATCCAACAACTTTTCCAGTCAGGCTTTTTAAAGCTACGAGCAGCAAAACGAGGGGACAAACAAGCCATATCCAGTTTAAATCAA